>Ga0210003_1001085_pt1 | contig 24156 bp, 48 predicted proteins | sample LantaG_FD_182804 | JGI IMG/M metagenome (GOLD analysis project Ga0210003, IMG submission 182804) | Deep subsurface microbial communities from Baltic Sea to uncover new lineages of life (NeLLi) - Landsort_02402 metaG (SPAdes) (version 2) | ecosystem: Environmental > Aquatic > Marine > Oceanic >... | reverse complement strand
TTAGGAGTAGTTTGCCTTTAGTTGGAAGTTTTGGTTTATTCATATTCAGTCCATCCAGTCATAAGTTTTGGTTGTTGGGTATGTTTGTCGTTGTTCTTTGATATGTGCTGTTAGTTGATTGCGTTCGAAGTCGTTGAGTTCTCCGGGGCAACGAGTTATAACATTACATAGTAGGGTGTTCATATTTTCCCAACTGACGTTCTTTACTGGCTTATGAAATATCTCTTGTGATATTGCGTTTAGATAAGTTTGTTTTTCTAATGTTGATAGTTTCATATTATTTTCTCCCTTTTTTAAAATGTTTGTTTTTGTGTTGCGTTGTTCTGTATTCTATTTGTTGGTTCTTCTCTTCGTTGAAAATATTCTCTTAATGCTTGTTGTACTATCTTACTTGGGTTATGCATTATTCTTGAGAATGTTTCGTTAGTAACATATACTGATATTGTAGGCATGTTGTGATTTCTCCTTTTCTATGTAATACTGTAATACATATGTCACTATAAATAAGTTTCGTTTGGATGTGTGTTGAGATAGAGAGAGGGGCTATATGTGATTAATTCTTTCGTTATGATCAATCTGATCAAAGAGATTCTTATTTTGATATCATTTTTTCAAACTTTAGAAAGAATAGAAAAAAGAATAGGGTTGTAATAAGTATGATATATACTATGTAGTCTAAGGATGAATAAATTAACCCTGATCCAAGTGTGGCGATAAACATAAAGAGTATCATTCTTGGAATTATTCTGGCGTGTTTTGGGTTCTTCTCTATCCAGGATTGTATTCTGCTGGGTAGTGATAACTCGAATTGTAGGAGTTTCTCTTTCATTGAATTAACAACCTTAGGATGAAGGCGGCTGTGAATATTAAGAGTAGAGCGATTATTTCTTTTATGGTTTCTTTTTTCATTTTATAATACCTCGATTTACTTTACTTATATATTTTAGTATAGAGTATATAGATACGGGTTCGTAGTTCCATACGTCTACGCCAACGTTGATGGCGAGTTTTTTGTTACGACAGCCGTGACTCCAGGTTTCGATGTGTTTGTGTTTCCATAGGTCGTGGACGTGTCCACATATGATAAAGTCACATGCTGAGATAACATAACTTTCTAGTGTTTCCATTTGGTTGTTTTCGGGGGGTACGTGAGTGACGTAGACTATGTTTCCGCCGAATTTCATAATGGCGTGTGTTATGTAGGACTTTACGCCGTTGTTCTTGTCGTGGTTTCCAAGAATATGTGTGATGGTTCCGTTGAGTTGGTTTTCCCAGTATCGGGCGTTGGAGGTTCCTTTGAAAGAGAAATCCCCTATATGATATAGTAGGTCGTCTTCGGTTAATTTGTTGTTGTGGTTTCTGACAATGGAGAGATTCATTTCTTGACAGCGTTGTTGTTTGATTTCTGGAGATTTCCAGGTTTCGTCTGGGTTTAGGTCGTGTTTGTGTGTGAAAGGTCTGTTGGCATATTTTATGATGTTGGCGTGGTCTAGGTGATAATCTGCTGAGAAGTATATTTTCATTGTGGTATCCTGTTATTGAACTCTTGTCTTCTTATGTTATCTGTTTTGTTTTGGTGACATTCTTTGCATATCCACTTACTTTGGAGTATCATATCCTTTTTTAGGAACATGTGGTGACAGATTTGACAGATTTTTTTGTTATCGGTGGAGTGATGGGGTTTTGCGAGAGGAAGTTCGTGGGTTTTTCTGTAGTGAAGAAGAACTGCTGATGATACGTTCAGTCGTGTGGAGATTGCGTTCCAACTGAGACCTTTGTTGCGAAGTTGTTGAAGGGTTGTGGGGTTTATCATATTATATCTCCCTTTGTTTCCACTGTTTAAATTCTCTGAATCCGGGGTTTAGACCAAACTGACGTATTCGTGTACGTATTTCTTTTGTTCTTTTTTCTGCGAGTTTTTCATATGTGTTCATTTTATCACTCCTATATGTTCTTGTTCAATTAGTGTTGATACACTTATTAATTCAAACATTTTTTTTCACCTAAGTAGAGGTATGCGGTTAGTAGTAGAAGTGATATGCCAAGTGTGAGGAGGATACCCCAGTCGTATACTATGTCCCAGGGGATAAGCTTGTAGGTGTTTTCGGTTCCCATCAGAATAAATCTGAGGCTGATTCCGATTGACCAGGCGGATGTTAGTGATAGTATGATAAAGTGTAGGCGTGTTAGTTTCATACTAATCCCTGTTTATGACGTTTGTTTGCTCTGATGGCATCTTCTAGTTCCCAACGTTTCTTCATTTGTCTGTTGACGTTGTCGCTTCGGTGATTATGTTTTCGTTTTTGGATAGCGAATTTACGGTTGGTTTCTTTTACTTCTTCAAAAATTGGTATTTGTTCTTTTTTTAGTTCTAGTGTTCTTTTATTCATTTTTCATTCCTCATTTATAGTAATACTCCTAGAATAATACTACATATCTCTGTTACTATATCTTTTATTGTTTCGTCACTCATTTTATCTACTACATTAAGTGTAAACTTACTATTGCTGATGCTCCGGTGATACCACCCATAAACCAGTAGAGAGCTGGAAAGTCTATTTCAAGTTTCATGTCTAATATGATACCTGCTAAGCCTCCGATGATGATGGATAGAAAAAATAATATTAAGTTCATTTTATTCCTCCATAAGTTGTTCAATTGTCATGGCATAGTCGTTGATGTGTTTTTCATAGTAGTGCCATACAAATCCAGGTGTATAGAAGTTTAACATACAAAATAGACTTCTTTTGTCTATATTCTTTTGTACACAGGTTTCATAGTGTTTACAAACTTCACATTGAGGTAGATACATTCTTGTCATTTTATTCCTTCATTAAATCTGAGAAATCAATTTCTACTTCTTCATATCTAAAATCGTAGTTGTGTTCAGATAAGTTGGTATCAGCATACTCTTGTAAATCACTTAAATATCTGTCTGCGGTTGAATTTGCTTTAGGGAATATGTCTTCAACAAAGATGTCTACTGATTCATCTAATATTCCACAAGAAACAACCTCATTGTTTTGAAGAACAATCCACTTATACATTATTTTTTTCATTTAATTTACCTAATCTCTTTGATATTAATAATCAAATGTTCCTTTAAATAAGTTCTTAACTTTTCCATATTATTTATGAATCTCCGACATCTCCGAAACAGTAGGTATATAACCAGTTATCGAATACTTCTGTCTTACCGAAAGTAACTTGGAACTTTCTTAGAAATTCGTGTAACGATTCATTTCCAATTATACCTTTATATTCTTCGCTGTGAAAGGCAAAGGGTTGCCCTTTATATCTTTGATAGAACTTGGAAACAGAATTAACTTTTTCGAACACAATTTTCACTCCATCTATGTAACCATCCCGATAACTGTTTGGAGGTCGTGTATTTGCAAATTGAATTAGGTCTTCTTTTATCTCTTTTAGTGTTTTTACTTCTTTCATATGATATCTCCTTTTATTCACCTAAATCTGTACGATTATAAAGTTTGAATATTTCTGGACCAAGAATCTTAATGTAGTCTTCCCAAGCATAGTGTACATCATCATTGTCATCACAGTAGTCTTCACCTTCACTAATCTTAAATATGATATCTTTGTAGGCACTCTTCCACGTCTTGTTGAACCATTCTATTTTTTCTTCATCGGTGATGTCGTTCAGTGGTTTTATGTAACTTTTGATAAGTTCATTTCGTTTTCTGTTTCGCAGATTTTGTAGTTCTTTTTCTTTATTTTCTATTTCTTTATCAATTTCACTCATTTTATCACCACATTATAAATAATTGCTGTTGCTATAACTGTTATCGTAATAAGAAACAATATTATGATTCTTATTTTCTCTCTTTTTTTGGCTGTTACTTCTTTATCTTCCATTTTATCACCTCAACTTTGATATTAAATCATTTACAAATTCAGCGGCGATTTTACCAGATTCTTCTGAATAGATGTCCTCTTGACTATCTCCTATTATTTCTATGCCGGTTCCTTTATTGGTAGCTGAATGTATTAAGAATGTTTTAGACTTGAAATCTATTTTCCACATCCAGTGTCTTTCAAATGATTGCCAACAACCAGTTTGTCTACCAAAGATACTTTTCAACTGTTTTTTATGTGATCCATAAAGTAGAATTTTGTCTTCTGGCTTTAAAGTAAGATAGAACTCCATAAAGGTGTCGTTGTTTTCTATTCTTGTTATGTTCTGTTGATTTTCAAACCATTTACTGAAATTTTTCATGTTCTTTACTTCCATATGAGAGTATACAATATATTGTATTTATAACTTTCTATGTTTTCCATTGAAACTCCACTTTTTGAAAAACAGAGAGGATACAAGATTTTGTTTTTGAGTCATATCTGTTGTTGGTTTTTGAGGGCTTCGCCTCAAACCAGACCATTACTAAATAAAACACATTTTTATGTGTATAAGATCCTATAGATCAGGGTAGACCTACTCTACTTCTGTAACCATCAACAGAAAAGATATAAAACATTTTGTATCGCTCTCTATTCTACAAAGATTTCGTGACAGACTGTAAATCTTTTTCTTGTTCTTGGAAAAGTTGAAACTTGATTCGGTCTTCTTTGCTCATCTTTACCCACTCTTCTCCTTGTTCTGTCTCTCCAATGAGTTTTCTCTTTCGAGCAAGTAAGATAACAAGAACATCATCTCCAAGAGAAAGATTATGTTCTCTTACATATTCTCGTGGTATAGTAATAGATGATACTCCAGAGTTATTTCTTATCTTCTGAACTCCAATACAAATTTCTTTAAACCACGTTTTGTATTTCTTCATTATTCCTCCTTAAATCCCACCACATCAGATAAGGATACAATTATATACTTCCTTATCTTATCTGACAGAGATATAGGAAGTGAGTATCCTTTTGGTCCTTCAACTAGAATTCCCTGCTTCTGCAACTCTTTTACCACATAATATTTTGTCATATATGATAAAGTGTTATTAAATCCTAATTTTTTTGATAATTTATCCGTAACTTGAATGAGTTGTTTGATAGATGAACACTCTGCTTTCTCAATATTCCGAATAAAAACCAATAAAACCAGGATACTATATGTTGTAGACTTCACTTATACACCCCATTTGTCAAGTGGATTCACCAAGTTTAACTTGGGTTTTTCCGATTTCACCTTTTTTGGTTCAACTTTTCTTTTTCTTTCGGTTCTTTTCTTTTTTTCGAATTTATATTCCCACATAATTCTTTCAACTGGTTCTTTCATGTTATTTACAAAGAAAGGATCTATGTCTTCATTTTGGGCATTAATTCTAAAATTAAAATCTGCAAACTTAGTCATTACATCAGCTAAATCTGCTATTGATTTTGCTCCCTGTATGCTTTCGAATATCCAACGAAAGTTTTTTCGTGTTATAGGAACTTTAAGTCTACGTTCACGAATGGAATCAATAATTTCGTATCGTGACTGTTCTTCACTAACCAAAGTGTTCACTGTTTTGTTCCTAAGCGAAAGGATAGCACTTCTAACGGACTTCGAATCTTCTGCGATAGTTCTAAGTTCATCTTCAGAAAGATTGGACTGTTTCGTCTTTAGATACTTTAATAGACTACTTATTGTTGGTTTTGGTAGTTTAAAGTAATATTTTCCTTTCTTAGTTCTAAAAGATCCTTCTCTTATATTCTGAGGAAACATAAACTCTTTAGATGTATACACAACAGGAAACCTTGATATTTCTGGTATAAAGAATAACCCCTCCTTATACTTAGAATGATATTCATCCATATCATCTATAAGAATAAGTTTTCTCTTGTAGTCTAACGAATCAAGATTTATTGACTTTATGATACTACTCAAGTCTTCTTTAGATTGAATAGATAACGGATGAACTCTGAATAGTTCTGCCTCAAGTTCTTTAGCAAGTAACTTTAGTAACAGAGTTTTCCCATTACCAGAACGACCTATTATAATTGCATAGTTTGTTTCTGTGTTTCCTCTATAGAAACTTTTCAACCAGTCATAAAAGAACTGAATATCACTTTGCTTTCCAACAAAATCATTCAGTTCCATCAGACTCAACAGCCTCTACGAACCACTGTGGTAAGAACTGTTTTGTGTCAGGGTATTTTGTGTACATATCATATGCCCACTTTTCCCAGTCTTCTCCAGACCAATACGGTTCATCTTCTTCGGGTTCAGGTTCGGGTTGAGGAACTTCAAATGATAACTTTGGCTGTTGTTGCCGTTGCTGTTGAGAACCAAAAGGGTTCTGTCCGAAGGGTTTTTTATCAAATGATTGCCCAAAAGAAACATTTTCTTGTCTTTGTCGTCTTGCACCACTAAATGCCCTCTTTAGTCCTGCATCTATATCTGCTTGTGTTTGTGGTCTTGTTGGAGGTTTAAAACCAAATCCTGCTTTCTTACTTTCTTTTCTCTTTATTTTTATTGCCATAATTTTCGCCTCTATTTCTAAAAACTGACAGATGATAAAATCTGTAAACCTATGTATGCACTAAAGCATGTGGCAGAAATGCCAGTTACAATTTTATCTTCTCTATCAAGTTTCATTAATGTTGTAATACAATATGTTGTATTTATAGTTTTCGTTTATATCCATACTCAAGTATCAATTCTCATAAACTCACAATAATCTTCCCAATCATCGAATTCTCTTTGTATTTCAGGAGAAAATATACATTCTGGAAAGGGAATTAAATAAATGGCACTGAATTCAACTCCATATACTTTTACCCAGAGATGCCCTCCTTTTTCACCCTGTCCTCTCATTAGTGTAACTGGTATCCCAAAGGTCTCCACTACATCTTCAAAGTCTCTTGACATGTGTGTGCAATTATAATTATCACTATACATAATAAATCTATGTGATACTCCGATTGATAACCACATAACAATAACAACAAGAACAACTAAAGGAACTTTCCATCTTAGCTTCATCACTCACCTTTTTTCTGTTGTCTAGCTTTATACCAATTAATTGCCATTAGAGAAATAAAAAGTAAAAATGGTATAAAGAGAATTGTACAAACATCTTCTCTCTCTTCACGAAGCATAAACATTGTTCCACCAATGCCAATAATAATTACCCAATATACAAAATCAAGTAAGTATCTATCTTGATATTTCACTTTCTTTTCCTCCTGGTTTCTCTAATCTCATAATATACAGAATAGATAATAATAGGTAGTATTGCGAAATATAATACGTACTCTATCATTGCCTCGTTAAAATGATTAAATATTACTTCTACTGAATGTTCATTTGTCATAGCAACAAACAAAAAAATATAGAAGTTTATTGTAATCGCTAACATCAATCTGATTCCAAGTTGGTTAATTATCAGAGACCACTTTCGTTTCATAACCAATCATCCACGGTAGACGCTATAACTTCTTCGTCAAACATCTCAACTATTTTTTCAATATCTGTCTTGTAGTATTCTCTATCAATCATACTTTTATCTACAAGGTCAAGAAGCTTGAACCCTTCACGAGTCTTAATATAGTAATATGTGTTCCCAATCTCAGGTTTGATACCTAGTATTCTCTCTGCTTCTTTAGCCAATCTTGAACCAAGAGTTGAATCTGGATTCTTGTATTGACTCATATGTCTACCCAAGGTGATATTCATTGCAAAGTTAATCAAAGGAAAATCGAGTTTCATATATTTAGAAATGATTGGTTGAACTGACTTCTTCGAAAGCTTCGCTGTTGCAATTTCTTTTATTAAATTTCTCTTTAATAAGGACTTGTTACGTGCCTTCATTGCACCACCGTGAAATATGAGTTCTCCATCTTCTCTCTGAAGTACATAGTTTTTCATCTTGTAGAAGAACCCTATAGGGTAATCATCTAAGTCAATTGATAATTCTAAATCTTTCTTGAATGTTTCTTTTAAACGTTTGTTAAACATCTCCTGTATTTTATCTGCATCTACATTCTTAGCAGAAAAGTAAACACCATCTGTATCTACTTCAATAGTAGATTTTGGGTATAATTCTTCTAGTATATCAATAAGAAGTTGAGCACATTCTCTTCCTATCCCAGTTGTAGCAATTGCTATTGGAAGAAAACCATATGGGTGTTTTCCAGAACCTTGATTTCCATAAACCCCACCATTTGCCTTTACTTTTCGATTATCTGACATTGCACGATATTTTCTCACGTTTGTTTTCTTCCATAACGCCTTGTATTCTGCACGTTCTTTCAAGAATTTTTTAACCAGTTCTGAAGAGAATCCTTTCTTTGTCTTTGACACTTGTATTACCATTGTTTTCTTTAGAACATTATCTGGAATGTAATAAATGAACCATTTTTCTTCTTCAACAATCTTGAATTTTCCGTAGGGTTCAAATCTTAGAAGTGTTGTTGTATCAGGTGATAAGTTGAATTCACTCATAATGGTCGGATACATCGATCCATAGTCTTCTTTAAATGTTGGTTCAAAAACCCCAGTTCTAAAGATATCAACTAATGCACCTTGATAGTTTGATTCACCCACTGCTTTCTTTCTTTTGAATATATCGTGATACCTGTCCTCATTCTTTCCATCTGATATGATACCCTGCTTCCTGTGTTCATCTCCAATTGTAACTAAACCTAAGTCCGTTATGTTCATCGCAAGACAATCATTAAGTGGCATACCTAAATCGTTTGCGTTATACTCAATTCCAGGCCAATATATATCGTGTAGCAACAGTGTTCTTTTGACATCATCTTTATTATAATATATGAGTTCTTCAGTTCCAACATATTCATGTATCTTTTTCATGTCAAGAGGTTCTCTTTCTTTTGGAAAGTCATAAAAATCAGATACCTCCTTTAGTCCTCTATTCACAACATTTCCAGAAAGATACTGGTCTGTCTTCGCAGAATCATAAACATCATAAATTAAAACACCATCAAGTGATACGAACCCTCCTTTATGAAAAACAGGTTTTTGCCCACTTCTTGTAAATTGTGTAGTATTTATTCTATTACGTTCACATCTACGAAGGATGGTCGGCATATCATACTTCTTGTTAAAGATAACAACTACATCTGGATTAATCTCTTTATACTTCTTTAGAAATACTTCTAGTAATTTCTTATCTGAGGGGTTGTCTTTTTTGAGGTATACACATTTTATGTTTCTATCATTTGTACACCATGCAATTGATAAAATTCTATCTTCATATGTTGGAAACGGTTCCTCTGGTTTGCAATACTGTTCTATATCTAGAAAGAGAAACTTTAATTCATTTCTGTGTGGATACTTACGATAAACATCTGGGTCATCTATACGATTACGTATAACAAACGGTATGTTATCTTCAAACGTAACCCCTGGTACTCTGTTATCCACGAGGTCATCTCTTGTTTCAAATTCATACTTATAGAATGTTTTTTCTTGCATATTTGATAATGCTTTTGCTCTTAAAGAGGTTTTTGATATACTATTTTCAAGATTATTGTTATAACTATAGTAGTATGGTTTTATTGGAGCGTTGATAACTGTCTGTTTGTTATCGTGCCAGATTAGGAGTTTCTCCTTATTAAACTTCACAATCGGAGTCACGGATAGTGGGACTTCCATACTTCGCCTCCTTTATCCATGGAGATTGTTCATAACACTCAAGGCAAAACTCTCCATGACAGTTTGATTTTAAGTCTTTCTTTTCAAAGAAATGCCTACACTTATCACACATTCTTCTTCCTGTTTGATATGGTTTATCAAGTTTTAGGTCGTTCTCACGAGAAAATCTTATTAACGTAGAAACACTCACTCCTAACACTTCGGAGATTATTTTCCACGTGTGTCCTCCTGACCTCAATCGCTTAATCATATTGTATTCCAAGTTGATTCTTGACATATCTACTTTCTCCTCCAAATTTTTTAGTATGACAATCTGAGCAAAACATTCCAATAGAGTTTTTCCTCATATTATCTCTATAAAAATATTTTCTGCATATGACACACATTTTTTTATTTTTAGTTCTCTCAGAGGTATTGAGAGAAGTTTTCTTATCTTCATACAGAACATCCCAGTCAATCTTCATTAAAACCTCTTTTTACGCTAGTCTTGGTATACAATCTATAATTATATGTGTAGTAGCAGATAAACACAATCCAAATAGTAATGAGATACGGAAGATGTAACGGTCTTCCCATTCCGGATGAACTCGGTATAAAATGGTCGAGATCAACCAGAACGCCAAAAATCCCGAATATGCTGAAAATAAAAAGTGGGTGCTTTCGCATCTTATAATATATTTCAGAGGCACGTCTCCTATTTGGATATCTGAGTAACCCAAGAACTTTTCTACTAGATGCCACATTATTCACTCAACCTTTTCTTAAGTTTTGCAAGTTCAGTAATTTTATTAAACTCCGAAGAATACGCTTTATCATATACTCCATGTCTAAAGTTATATTTCGCTTTACATGAGTTTGAACAAAAGTGATGGTCTGCTTTTTCTAACTGTGATCTTGATCTTTCTATATCTTTTCCACATTCATCACAACTTACATTAATGTTCTCATCTCCTTAAATTCGAGTCCACAGTTTGGACAGTAATGATATTCTTCTTTAACTGGATAGTTACACTTTGGACATATGACTTCTATGAATGTTGGAGCAAACAATCCGAAGAAACATAATATGATAGAAAATAACATCATTGGAAAAGTCATTAGCACAAATCCTCGAAATTGTAAAACGGTTATCACGAACCAAAATGTATTAAACACTAAACCGAAAAGTATTATTCCGAATTTGAATTCTAACTTGATTCTAAATTTATTTGGTATCTTCATACATTCACCTTTCATTCAACACTTTTCTATTAACTTAGAACTCTATGTTAATACATAATATTTTTAAATATTCAATAAGTGTTATTTCACTCATTTTTCTTTGATGGTAAGTTAATAGCCTTTTCAAATCCCATTTCCAATAACTTTTTCCTAATTCCAGCCCAACCAATATCAGAACCATCTGCCTTTAATTCTTTCTCAATAGTACGCCAACCCATACCCTGATTTCTTAATTCAATCGCTTTATCAATGTCCCACTTTTTTTCTTTCCAATGTTGACCATGTTCTTTTTTGTACCGATAAGCTCCAGCAGTAACTCTTTCACTAATTCGTTGACTCTCAATATTTGCACACCATGCCATAATCGAAAGAATTAAATCCCAACTTGGGTTATTAGTATTAAGAAACGGTTCAGTAAGAGACTCAACGTCTACACCATATCCTTTTAGTTTATGTAATGTATTCAGAACTTCTCTTATAGTTCCTCTGGAGAGTCTATCCATCTTCCACACATAAATTTTATCGAACTTGTGATAAAGAGATTCTTTCATCATTTGTTGATATGATTTTCGTTTTACATTCCTACCTGTTGATCTATCTATGTATTCATTTATAATGATATCGTTATTTCTTTTTGCATACTCTCGTAATGGCAACAATTGAGTTTCTGGATTTTGTTCATCCTTCTTTGTTGAAACTCGAGCATATAAAACTACCTTAGATGACATATTTTTTCCTTTCCTGTCTAAATTTATAAATTCAGTCCGTTTTTTATTTCACGATTAATACTTGAGATTGTTCCTATGCTAACATGCATAACTTTTCCATATTTCACTTTATATGTAACTTCATCGTGTATTTGCTTATAACTTTTTCCTTCATTCAATCTTTTAGTTACTTTAGAAACAACATGTTCTGGTAACGGATTTCTACCAACCAATCCACGTTCCATAGCCTTCTTATACTTTTTACTGTTCTTTATACATTCTGATGTATGTTGAGAATCTGCCTCTGACATCCATGCCATTACTCCAAAACAAAAATCTTTTATCAAAATGCCTATTGAATCAGGTAAATTTAGGTTTTCAACCCATTGTTCTCTAACTGAGTGTAATTGAACTCCATAAGCAGACAGGTAATCAACACTATTCTTAAACTCACGTGGTCCTCTTCGTGTCCATCTATCCAGAGCCCAGACAACTACGTGATCAATTTCCCGATTCTTCGCAAGTTCATTAACTTTGTCAAAAGAGGGCCTCTTTACATTTTTGTAAGCAGACTTTGCATGATCCTTATACACACCAACTATTTCATATTCCTTTTTTTTACATAGTTCTTCACACAATTCTAACTGTGATTCTTCGGTTTGACTATCAGATGATACCCGTAAATAAATTACGGTTCTATTCATTTTGGTACCTCTCTAACTCCTCTATTATCCACTTTAACAGAAGATTAACATTTTTAAAGTCACCTTCTCTTTTATACTCGTGTAACAGCTTCCACATTTCTTTTGTTACTGATATACTTTTCATACTTACACGTCCCAACAAATCGTTTCCTTCTTCTCTCTTGTTTCCTTCTTCTCATACTTAAACGGCGCCTCATCAGCATGTTCTAACCAAATATCTTTTCCACACTCACTACATCTATACTCGAACAAGTCTGCTTTCTTGTTCCCCGTAAACTTGTAGAACTCCTCATGACGATGAAAATCTTTCTTCATTCTAAGGCTCATTAAAGTCTGTTGCTTCAGCAGTTTGTTCAAAGTTATACTTGTTTGCAAGTGCTCCTAATTCTTTAATTAGTTTTCCTCTACATTTTTCGCAGATATCACCTTTCCACTGAGCAGTCGAATATGATATCGTGCTTGACTTATATATTGATCTCTTATCACTTTCGTTCTTCTTACAATTATCACAAAACTTTCCCATATTTATTACCTCTTTTTATGACCAAATAACTTGTCCGAATGTAAAATTTTTACAAGCTTACAAGCCGCTACGGAATCACCTATTTGATGATAAATATATCTAAACTCCTCAATAATATCATCACACGCTTCTTTATTCATTTTTACCTCTTCTTACCACTTGATAACTTTCTTATTTGAAGAGCAATTGTTAAATAACATGCCCTTCGATAATCATTTGTTTTCTTGGCAAAATATCCATACTCTTCAAGTATTTCATCACACATTTCTTCATTCATTTTCTATCTCCTTATAACCATACCATACACCTTGTATGAAACCTTACTTCTTCTCTTTCCCATACATTACCATCTTGTTCTACATGATACCATAATTCCCACTCTACTTCATCCCAAGAATTTTCTCTTTCAATTACTTTCTTCCAAAACTTCATATTGTTATTAACGCTTATACCACCAGGAATTACATAGTTATTTTTAATCAACTCATCATATGTTAAATTTTCAATATCAACAATCACATCCTCAAAAAACGGATCATTAGAAACTTGAATTCGAAACATATCGTTTCTATCATATGATTCTCCATCAATAGATCCAAGACTACTATTAACTTCAGAGCTTAGAAACAGTAACCCACAAATGATAATCGTAATCATACTAATAACTTTGAGTTTCTTCATTTTTTCACCTCATTTATACCTAATAAATAATATTGAATAATATTATCTCCACTGGTTGTATCAGATGGTCTACTACCTTGTTTGTATACAAACTCATAAACATTTCCTATAACAAGATCCTCAACTTCACGATACTCTCCATCGAAGAAGAATTTATTACTATACTCTGGCATATCACCTGTAACAGTATAGTTACTTAACACAACTTTAGTCCAGGCATACGTTTGATAATCATAATTTATAGGTCTAATCTCAAATGATACCAGTTCTCCTGTAACACTACCAGATGGTATAGGCAATATAGGGTAAACTGAAATAAAGAACAATGCCGTAACAAGCCCTAAAACGATAACTACTAATGGATCAAATTTCATTCTATCACCCTATAAAATATTGTTCTCCGTTTCTCCACAATATAATATCTAGTCTTAACATTTGCTTCTGTTAACATATTAAACATCTAATTTATATTTCAATATATTCTATTTGTGATTCATTAACCATTTGATTAGCTATTTTAAAATCTTCATCCCATTTATCATTAGAATTCAATGGTCGACAAATTATTTTTGTTACACCACTTTGTATCATATCTCTTACACATTTACTACATGGTTTCATGGGAGTTATATACATAGTTGATTTCAAAGTGGATATTCCTTGACGAGCTGCATTAAGCAATGCATTCTCCTCAGCATGAACTGTCCACGTATACTTTAACGGTCTATTATATCTTTCTATTTTAGAATCATCACATTTACGTGGGAATCCATTAAATCCTGTAGATAAAATTATGTTATCTTTTACTAAAACTGCACCAACTTGATTAGAAGGGTCTTTAGACCGAGTAGAAACTAATGAAGCAATACTTATAAAATAATTATCCCATGATTTATTCTCTCCTAAATTAACGAGATATGATATAGCATTTTGTAATATAATTGGATTGTCTTTCAGTGAACCTATAGCCCGATTACATCTATCACATAATAATCCTCTCACCTTACCTGAATCATGTGAATGATCTACCACTAAGTGGTTACTATTATCACTACTACTCTCCTCTTTACAAATAGCACAAACCCCATTTTGTCTTTTTAAGATATCCTCATATTCTGATGTTGATAAATTATAATATCTTTTAAGTCTCCATTCCCTACTATATTCTCTATGTTTTGGTTTTTTATAATATTTAGCTTCTCTTGCTCTTTTACGAGCATCAACGTTTAGACATGTTCCACACAATTTAGGTCTTCCCTTGTTTGGAGTCTTCCTTAATTCATATTTATTTCCACAATTTTCACACACAAAATGTTTAACTTTATTTGGCTTTCTCGGCATAATTACTACCTCCTAACTTTTATTCATCTGAAACATCCTTTACAAATATTTTTTCTGTTTTTATGATAATCTTATTTGGGTTGTTTTTTAAAAAGATATCTATATCTTTCTCTGTCCAAGAACCTTTTAATTCAATCATACTATATTTCTCTCTCTTGCAAGTTTCTTTAATTTTTCAAGTTGAGACCTATCTGGTTTTAATCCTTTTTTGGAACCAAGTTTATGTTTTGTTTTATATTCTCCATAACACTTTGGAGAACAGAAGTTATGATTATATCGTTCTACTTCGTTTCCTTTCTTCGTAAATCTTTCTCCACAATTATCACAAGTTACTTTCATATAAACAACATACACACAGTAATTCCAGATATTGAGACAACAGTAAGTGCTTCCCAACGGAAAACTGTTGTTATAAGTTTCTTCAGTTTAAATTCCATATATCATCATCTTTAAATTCTTCTTCTCCAACAATATCATCAAAACCAGGTCTTCTTTCCTTTTTTCTATTCTCAAATCCTTTTATTGGTGCATCATAATTACCTGCATTATCAATCCAAGATTCAAGTCTTCCTAACTTACCAACACGTTTTCGTGCCATCTCACAATACTCTGGATTGATATCAAAACCGATATATCTCCTTCTTAGTTTTTTTGCAACTAAACAAGTAGTTCCAGAACCGTTGAATATGTCTAACACAATTCCAGGTGCATACTCAGAATCACATTTACAATTCTTTTTCCATTCATAACCCAACACTTGTTTTGGTTCCCAATCATTCGGAACTCGTTCAAGTCCATCTGGTCGTACTTTTGCATCATCTCTTTTGTTTTTTCTATTATGTTCTACTTCTGTAATCGCTTCATATGTCCATGGTATGCCACAGTTGATACAAACTCGTTCTGGACAGGATGCTATTATTGGCTTTCGAACTAACTCTGGTGGGAATACAGCAAAATGGGCATCTGCAAATGGTTGAACAGTAACTTCAAATACATCACCCGGGGCTTTACCTAATGGATGGTTAATTAACTCTCCAGACGGTAAACCACCATGACCACGAGCACCACACTTTTTAGTATATTCTTTTTGTTTTTCTCGTTGTTCTTTTAGTTTCTCTACATCCATTACATCACCAGGAGTTTTTCCAAGTGGATTACCTGCAACACTATGAAAGTACTCTTTAATTAATTTGTTGTTCTTTTCTCCCAGGTCGTGTTCTTCGATATACTCATCTGCAACTTCTCTCAGCGTAGCAACATTATCAAGAACAGAACTTGCTCCAGTTTTAACATCTTTATTTTTGCCTTCATAACTTTTTCTTTTTCTACTTTTCGCAAGATAACTAATATCCATAACCTCTGCTTTTATTTCATCAGGAATGTTATATGGTATACGAACTGAATCAATATCAAAAAAGTATCTTGGTTCTTTTGTTAAGAAGAATATATGTTCATAAGTATTATTATATCTATCTTTAATTGGCGTGGGCATTGGATTTTTTTTATACCACAACAAATCCGACCTTAGCCACCATCCATCTTCTTGAAGTGCATGTGCAACTCTCGTTGGTATCATTAATAACTGTTTAGATTGTAACCAGTTCTTTTGTTTCTCGGTTAAGTTTTTAAGTTTCTCTGTTCCAACAGCATAACTATCACCAAGATTAAGATAAAAACTCCCACTTGGTTTGAGAATTCGTTTTACTTCTCTACAGATTTCTACTAAGTGATCTATATATAGCTGTGGATTTGGTTCTAAACCAAACTGTCCCTTCCAAGCGGAACATTTGGAGCATGTATGAGTAGTGATAGTATACTCTAACCCTTTCTGTTTAACAAGTGATGTTTTACCAGGTGCTTCTTGATGACGAGTGTGAGAACTACCCCACTCATGTTTACAATCTTTATCACCACCCCAGATTTTCTCTGCACAAGAACCGTATGATCTCAACCCGGAGTAGGGCGGAGATGTTATTACCATATCAATTGAATTACTTGGCAAACTTTTCATTAATTCAACATTATCACCACAGTGAATTTTGTTTATCCATTCTTTTTCCATTAATTAACCTCCTTTATATATTCTCCTTTTTTATTTTTCTTACTATGAACCCAAAAATGACATTTCTTACATAGTAGTAACAGTTTATCAACATCTGCTCGATACTCTTTAACTTCAAAAGAAATAATATGATGAACATGTAAATGATGAAGAGGAAGATATCTCCAATTATCACCACACCTTTGACAAATTCCATTATCTCTTTTCCAAACATTACTACAAGCACGTTTCCACTCCTCAGAAGCGTAAAAAGATTGTCGTTCTGGTGTAATACCACCTCTCCAGTTAGGAGCTTGTTCTCCTTTTATACCGTACATTGGGTTATCTTTTCCAGACATTCCCCAAAAGTGTATTTTTCTTACTTCAGACGTACTTCTTCTTCGTATATTATGTTTTTCTAGAAAATGAAGAATATTATTTTCATTACAACCTTGTTCATCTGCTATCTTCTTTGCCGGTTTCTGTTTTATAATATATTCATTATACAACCATTTTTTATTCCAAAAAGGTTTTTCCTCCTTATAATGATAACTATGTCCTTTCAGAAATCTACCATCTCCTTTTCTTGGTAAATTATGTTTATCATATCGTAATACATCGTTCTTACTCTCTGTTCTACCTTTAATATTGTACTTTTGCATCCAATGTTTTATTTTACTATATGTAGAGTTTGACTTCTCTACCATTTCATCATATGTTAATTGATTATTCCAGTACTGATCCATTAACCAATCTTTATTCTTATAAACTTCTTCGGGTAACTCTTTAGTCATAAATCCACACCAAATTCTTCTCTAGCCTGTTTTTTAATCCTCTCTTCAACTAACTTTTCAATACACTTCTTATAACACTTATCAAACACATCTATCTCATCCGGTTTATAGTCTTTAAAATCACAACCTGGAGAATAATGTTTTTCAATTGTTTTAGAGAAACGACTAAGAGAGTAGTTAATAAATCTCCACACATAATCCAAGAAATCAAAACTAAATGTTCCATTAAACTCTGGAAGATACCCAGTTTCCTTCACAGCTTTAACTCCTGTTATCTTACTTGGATACTTTTCTAGATTTTCATTTTCTATAAAATTTGTTTTGCATGGATTATAATGAATTCCAAAATGCCTAACATCTTTTTCTCCTTTTCTTTTTATCTCAAGAATGATAAACTCAACTATCATTTCTGTAAAAGGGCACTCTTTGTTTTCTTTCTCGAAATGACACAATACCTTAAATCCATAATCACTCTTTGATATAAAATCTTTTGCATTAAAAGGAATTATATCTGTCTTTACATCAAAAACTTCTTCAAGTACTTCTGCTAAATACTTAAGAAACGCTTTTGTTTTTTCTAAATCTTTTTTATTCATACTTCACCTATCATACAACATTTACAATTATCACATATATCAATTTCAGCATCTGTGAGTTCATCACCACAGATGTTACAGTAATTCATTTCTTCCCCTTTACTCTATCTTCACACCAATCTACAACCATTCCAACAACAACTAAAATGATTCCCAAACACATATATGATAACATAACTTCTTTGCCTTCATAGAATGTCATTACAATGCACAAGCAACAGTATATCACTGCTAACACACAAATAACTTTACCTATCATTTCTCATTCCAAACTTTTCCTTAAGTAAATCAACCTGATGTTTCAATCTTTGCCTTACATTTACATCCCCACTAATGAGTTTACTCCTATATATATTTTTCCATAGTGACGACAGTAACAAAAGAGAAATAGCAACCCACATAAACTCTGTAACTAGAAATATTACATTCTTAACCCACGGTTCAATTTCGGCATCCTTTAACAGAACACCAACTTGAAATATACTTATTGTTATTATTATAAGAGTTGATAAAATTATAACGAAACTAAAAAATGTACAAAATATATCCTTAATTCTTGATCCATGTTCCATAGGTTCAAAAAAATTCTTGAACATGATATACATAAACGACAATATGAATCCTAGCATAAGGATAAATTCTAGTACATTTATAATTTCTAACAACATGTTCTTAATCCTTAATCAACAAGTCTGTCCCAACACCAGAAACATAAATCATCACGATTTACTCTCCTAAATTTCCCACATTTCTTGCATATGTTCTTCTTTAATTTTATACACTTCGTTATTACACACATGTTTTTCAACTTCTTATGTGTTCAATTTAATAATGATCTTTAAAGAACTTTTTTGTTGGTTTACTACACGCTGAGTATGATATTGTAGAACCTGCTAAACCTTTCATTGTTCTACCCATTTGCCTACTACTGAAACTCATTACATTTCCTCTAGACAAACCATAACTCTTTGCATTTGCCCAAGCATCCTGATCTGCACCTAAGTAAATAAATGTCCATCCAAGTTTCTCACAATCTTTTATAATTTCAGTGATATCACTGAGTTTATATTCTTTTGATGTGTTCTCTGCTCCGTCAGTGATAATAATAAACAAATTGTTGTTCTTTTCTTTTTTCACAGTTTTACCAATTGCATCATAAAGAGGTGTCATTCCATTTGGTCTGTAATTATCATTTGATAGTTTTGGAACACTCTTTACATTTTTATTTCGGTAAACAATATTCACTCCATTACTATTAAACTTTGTAAGAGTTATCAAAAATTTACCCTTATCACTTTTCAACTTATCAATATACTCATTAAAACCACTTATGGTTTGAGTCATACAGCTATTCATTGAACCACTTTCGTCTAATAAAATTGTAACTTTGGTGGAGTTAGATGAGGAATCGTCATCCTCATCATCGTCCAAATCATCTAGCACAGAACCACGAGCAGGTGGAACTATCTCTCCATCAAGTATTTTCTGTTTTTTCTTCTCCAATTTCTTGATTTTCGCTTTATACTCTCTAACTTTAATCTCTAAGTCAGCGAGTGCTCGACCTACCCTTTTATTTACTTCTTTCTGCGCCATTTCTTCTGGTGTTTTTTCTGTCATTACTTTACCTCCTTTTTTTGTTTTTCTATTTCTTTAAATACGTGAACCCAAACTTTCTGTGTTGGAACAAACCCAATAACTGGATGAATATCTTCCCAAACTTTAATAAACTCCTCAGGTAAACTTGCACCCTCTAATTTATAAAGATGTTCTGCAACAAACCCCAACGTTACTTTCTCAATATGAGTAATTTGATATTTAATAATTCGTTCATCTCCAGTAATAATACTTTCATAATTACAAACAAAAGTATCTCCTACCTCACCATACTTCCTATTTCTTGAGGTACATCTTTTGAAAAGTAATCGTGTTTTACTCCATTCATTAAACGGAATTTTAATTTCACTCATTTTTACCCCTTCAGAAAATACGGTATCACTACTAAAGCACAACCCAAATCTTTCTTTATCACTTTATGTTGATATGCTACATAAATCTCCTCATATTCAATTTTTTGATTTAAACCAATCTGTTTTATTGACTCCACAATATCAGAAGAGATTTCTTCATCATCTGTTTTTTCAGTTTTTCCAACTGATTCCATAAACAGTATAGCATTCTTTTCGTCATTTGGAATACCAATTCCAACACCAACATACATGTCATCACCAACTCTTCCAAATTCCCATTCACCAGCACAACAAATATGTGCACCGGATTCATATCCATTATCTCGTATATACTTTATATTACTTTCTACTTGTTTATTATAAGAAAATATCATCTTGGAATGTTTTTTAAAGTTAACAAGTGTTTCAAACAGAGGTTCATTGATATTTACTCCATTTACAAAATTACCCGGTTCACAGAATGATGATGTCTTTCTAAAGTTAATTTGCCCTAATCCTAATTCTGCTTCTGCTTTATCAAACAAAACTATCTCCTGCAACTTATTGTTTCTGATAGTCCTATCTTCTTCTACAATCGTTATCATTGGATAACAAACATAGTTGCCTTCATATAGAAAGGGTTTTAACATTTAAATTTCTCCGGAATATTATCATATCTATTATACAAAAGATTTAAATGATCTATAAACATTCTGTATTGGTCTTTAGATAATTCAAATCTTGATTTTCCTCCTTTCATTTTGTAACCGTACCTTTCTGCTAAAGATTGAATACCTATTTCTACTTTATTTAAATTTAAATCAGAACCTATAGCATAAACATTGTTACAACAATAACCATCATAAAAATGTTTGTCTAATCTTCTTTTTAAATCGCTTGTTTGACCAATTCGTACCTCTAACATTCCCTTGGGTGCTCGTTTTTGTACAGAATAAACATACCCACTTATCTTATCTATTTCCTCTTCATCATTGTTAATTTTTTCATATTTTTTCAAAAAATCTTCAATGCTACCATACGCTTTAATTATACCATTTAAACCTTTATCATTTAACTTCCGGAAAGAAAATACCGATTTAGTATTATATGATGCTAAATTATGCACTACCATAGATGATAATTTTTTAAACTCTCCGAGATTTTTTTCTAGAAAGAAAACTCTTCCATGGGTTGCTTCTTCATCCATTTTCCAAACATACTCAGAAAGTCTAGGATTAACTATCTTATAGGATACCTTTCCATAATGTGTATATTCTCCACGACTATAGAATAAAATAATATCTCCAACTTTCATATTCCTCCAACCACTAACAGAAGAACAATCCCAAATTTTTAATATTGAATTAAACGGTTCATCTTTAGGCAAGAATTTTGAAATATCATCATACGGTACACCTTTCACTACAGTATCAATGAAATTTTTTTCTGTTTTACCTCCTTTTGGTGCCAAAAATATATTCACAACCATTTATCCACCGTAACCTCTTTTTCCATATCTTTTTCTAATCGCTTATAGAATTTTTCGCCAAATAAAGAAATAAGATTATCTTTTAGTGCTATCCATACTGGAGTATTACCTTTCTTAAAGTTAGGACATCTTCCTAAAATATTCATACGACCAACTTTTAAAACACCATCCTTACTAAACGTAAGAGGAGTAATTTTACATTCTCTTGGTTCATATTCTGGATGTTTCATACAAAATGGTATTAGAGTACATACTCCATCTTTATTTTTAACAGTTCTATCCTCCATCAAAAAGGGGATTATTTCTTTTTTAATGTTATCGGGTATGAGTGCCCATTCATCGTCTCTGTATTTGACATATATATTCTTCTTTGTTGTCTTATTAACATGATGTTTACAACATGCACCCTGACATATCTTTCTTCCTTCTGGTGTACAATCAAATATTGATTTTAACCAAGCTTTACTATATTTTATTTCGTCAGGATGTTTACAATAATAATTAAGCCATTTATTATAAAATTCCATTTTCTATCACTATATCTCCTTTTTTTTACTCATATCTTTTAATTTTAGAAGAAAGTCTTCTAAAGACTTTGGTGTTATAAAAGTAACCGAATTTTTAGGTTTTGAGTTATCAACATTATAAGTCATTGCTAACTTCATTAATGTATTTTCACTACCAAGCCCATATGTTGCAGGTAATTCTAATTCTGTTTTTGCACTGGGATATGTTCTTGTTTGTTCAGATGCTCGTTTTTTAACGCTTCTAGTTGTAAAACCCATTCGTGTTTTATAAGTCCCTCTTATAGGAAAGTACTCAAGAGTATTAACATATATTTTACCCACTTTCTTATTCTGTATTTCTTCAGGAACTGTAACCTGTAAAATTTTATCAACAGCAGAAAATAATGTTTTTTTACTTTTATATTTCTTCGTTTTTGTTCGCCTTCCAATAGTTCCCCTTTCGTTTATATAAGACTCCAAAGATATAGCATCTCCCTTTTTAGATCTTTTAATTATGGGACCTATACACTTTCCTTTACTATCAATCAGTCTATAATAACATGCTCGTTTAACAAGAGAATATTCTTTTGTTTTTCTTATATAACTTTCGAAATTTTTATATAAACACATAATTATCAATTACTAAGTAACTTACAACCATTCATCCACACTCGGTTTCTTTTTAAATCTATCTTTTTCATTCAGATATGCACCCTTACAGTATGTACATCTTCCATCACAAGAAATCGTATTAGCAAGATATCTTGCAACGTAATCCTTATTCCATTGTTTCAAAGACTCGTCTTCATCACAACTCCACAAGTCCTCAATGTCCTCATGTGATAACTCACCCTTTTCTTTCAATCTTACCCCTATACGTTGTATAATACGCTTTACAGAACCTTTACTAAACTCTGGGTAATTATCCATTCCACAACAGTCCTCACCAGGACAAGTGGCATTAAATGGATCCTCAGCCAAACAGTGATAGAACTTCATATCTCTATCTTCAACCTCATTCTTTATCTCTTGCATAACTTCTTGTCTCAACGGGAAAATATTACGATAACTTCCACCACCATAATCACTCTCAACTTCTCCATACTTTCGCATCTCTGCAATCAAGTCAATCCCAGATTCCTGCTTAAATATTCTGTTCGATGTCGTAGTAATTCTGATTGGTTCCCAAATTATCTCATTACAACCAACTTCTTGTGCCATTTTTATAATCTCGAATGTATCACTCATATCAGTAATCGGATACATGTGTGGCGATATTCTTACCTGAACAGGAATACCATTTTTACTCAACTTGTTCAATGCATCAAATCTTTTTTCTGTTGAATACGTTCCAGGTTCAATCTTCTTTCTCAATTCATCATCGTAAATTGATATACTCTCTTGACAAACATAGTTCCCTTCTTTCATTAACTTGATATATTCATCTTGCGCCTGTATAATAGATTTTGTAAAAATTAAAACAGGGTACTTATCATATTTATTTGCAAGTTCAAAGAATTTTTGTGTGAGCCTATGTTTTAATTCTATGGGTTGAAAACTATCTGTCATACTACCTAATCTGATATACTGTCTATGTCTTAGTGATTCTGCAAGTTTACTCTTTGACTTATAATTAAATGCATCAGAGAACTCTTTCTCTATGATACTCATATCAGTAGGTTTAGCAGGTCTAAACCACTGTTTGTTTCTATAGAGAAACCAGTCCATTGCAAAACAGTAAAGACACGAAAAACTACAGCCCAGATACAAATCAACTTTTAAAGACGCAGGACAACAAAGAGTTTCCGAGGGCATTAGTTTTATGGGCGATTGATATGGTTTATAATCTTTAGGTAACTCATTAAACAGTTTTATTTTTTCTTCCATTTTCTTCCTCATATTTTCTTTCCAACTCATCGAGTTCTCTTTTTAGTTTTCCAGTTATTCTATAATCTTTCATGTTAAGATATTCTTCTGCCGTATAAAGTGTTCTTCCACTTAACTTACCTTTTCTCGGCATCGTTTAACAACATTTACTT
>Ga0210003_1001084_pt1 | contig 24165 bp, 16 predicted proteins | sample LantaG_FD_182804 | JGI IMG/M metagenome (GOLD analysis project Ga0210003, IMG submission 182804) | Deep subsurface microbial communities from Baltic Sea to uncover new lineages of life (NeLLi) - Landsort_02402 metaG (SPAdes) (version 2) | ecosystem: Environmental > Aquatic > Marine > Oceanic >... | reverse complement strand
CGTTCTGTCTCCGAAAGCCGAACAATATACTTTTTGACCATGAGTAATCCTCCATGATAATTAAAGCTATAGAGAATTATCGGAAATATTCGCCCAAATCTTTAATTATGACAAAGCACTAGGCTGCGCTACTATATCAGGCGTCTGAACACAACAGAACAAACCGATGATTTGCTCCAGGATGTATGGCTGACAGTTCTCAGAAAAATCAAGAAGCTGAGAAACCCCAATGCCTTCTGTCTCTGGCTCTACAAAATAGCCAGAAACAGAGCATACGCAGGCTTTAGGAATCATCGGCAGTTTACGCCGATACCCGAAGAAGAACTGCCCGCAGAACTGACAAACGATGAGCCGGTGTTTTCTGCCGGGCAGGCCGGACAAATTCACAAAGCCCTGGATAATATTCAGTCGTACCACAGGGAAGTTTTGACATTGTATTTTCTTGAAAAAATGCCGTATGAAACGATAGCCCAGGTTGTCGGCTGCAGTCTCGGAACGGTTAAATCGCGAATGTATTACGCCAAGCAGGCTCTTCGAAAAGAACTGGAAAACCATGATGGATGATGATAACGAACTCCACAACGAACTCTTAAGGCAGGACGGCATCGAGCCGACCCGGGTTTCGGATTCCGAGAGAGAAGATTTCAGGGCACTTCTTGAAGCCGAATCAAAACGCCTCAAGCGAATGTGCTGGATAGTACAAATCCCAATGTGGATCTTCGCGCTGATACTCATGCTGCTGTGCATGTCGGAACGGCTGCTCGGTCAATGGCACATTCCCGTGACCTTCGCATCTATCGTATTGATGGCAATTGTGGTGATCCCACTGCTGATTCGTATGACCAAACGCCTAAGGGATCAACGGACGAAGATAAGACGTATCAGGGCCCTTTTGCCGGAATATGACAAAGTGCCGCCGGCCGGCATTGTAATTGTTGGAACAAAAAACGGAAAACGCATCATAAGATGGCCGGCCCTTATAACACTTACCTTGCTCATTTGGCTGATAATGGCCGTGGCAGCTAATGGCGTTTACTACCTGCTCTGCAGACGCTTCTCGTCTCTGCTTATTCTATCATATTCACTCATGATGAGTGTGGCCTTCGCAGCGGCCCTTGTCCGCGAATCATTCAAAACCCCGCTCAAAGAACTAACCGAAATAAAACCAACCTTCCCACGCACCTGGAGAAGAATCATGAAAAGTAAAATAAGTAAACTGACTGCCGTGTTTGTGGTAATAGCGGTCATTGCAATTCTTGCTGTGCAGTACTACTTCGCAGAATCAGGCGAAATTGCCTCGGGGTCCAAAGACCAAATTGCCACCGTGCTTCGCCAACATCACGTCACGTCACCGAAAGAGCTTCTGATCTCTCAAGCCAACTCAATGGGCCTGTGGTCAACCGCTCACTGGGTGGCTTATTCAGACGTCATTGTTCGCGCGAAGCTTTTGAAGATTGGCGAGTTTAGCACTTGGCAGGTCACGAAAGTTTTTTGCGGGAATGTTCCTTCCACAGTCATAGATGTCGTTAATCCGGCTCCCGAAGAAGAAACCGGCTGGATTGCCGGCATTAAACCGGTTGGTGCCGAGAGAATACTGTTTCTTCTCGGTGACTCTAATCCATATTTGCCGCGAGGCATAGAGCACGGTTCCCGGTATCCTCGTGAACTCGATGACGTGGGGAACGAAATTCTGGAGGTAATAAAAAGCGGCAAGTACCTTGAGGTACCTCGTGATGGTGATTCCGACACACGTCTGTAAAAGGCCCAACGAATTGCAAACATTATTCTTTTTCCGCTCACTTTACGATTGCTCGTACCAGCTTCACAAACTCTTGGCCTCGCTGCTGGTAGTTTTCGAACATATCGTAACTCGCACAAGCTGGGCTTAGCATCACTACGTCTCCGCTTGCAGCAAGTTGCGACGCTCGACTGACAGCATTGGCCAGCGAATCGACGATTTCGATTTGCGTCTGTTTCTTCACGCATGCTGTAATCGCATCGGCTATTTTCTGGGCGGTTTGACCAACCAAAATCGCTGCTTTTGCATTCGTGGCGATGTTTTTGCCAAGCTCATTGAACTCTATCTGCTTGTCATATCCGCCGGCAATTATAATCTTCGGACAGTCAAACGCCTCCAAAGCCGTCATCGCCCCCTCAGGCGTCGTCGCCTTCGAATCGTTGTACCATCGCACGCCCCCAATGTCGGCAACCAGTTCAAGCCGATGCGGTAAGGCCTTAAACTTCGACAAGCATCCCTTCACGCATTCGTCGCCAACACCGAAATGCCTCGCTACAGAAAGTGCCGCCGCCAGATTCGAAAGATTCCCTCTTCCGGGAAGCCGCCAGTGGCTCCGTATCTCCTCACTAACATCGTCCGCCGAAAACTTAATGCACTTCCTGTCACCATCAATGCTGTACTTATTGAACCATTCACATCCGACTCTGTCCTCAGCGTTGAAAATCGAAACGCAGACTCGCTTGTCCCTCGGCCTCTGAAGTCGAAACATCTGCTCCTTTGCCGCACAGTAAGCCTCGAAACTTCCATACCGATCCAAATGGTTTGGCGTGAGGTTTGTCAGAAGCGCAATATCGGGGGCTTTTCCTTCCTGGGCTAATTGCTCGATTTGAAAGCTTGATATCTCCAGCGCCACAACATCGTCAGGCTTAATCCTGTCCACCACCATAAGCAGCGGCTCATTGCCGATATTGCCGCCAAGCCAAACATCTCTGTCCGCTCGCGCCCGCAGCAGATGCGCCGTCAATGCCGTTGTAGTGCTCTTTCCATTTGCTCCTGTTATCCCAACGATAGCGGCAGAACACAAATCAAAGAAGATATTCATCTGCGAAGTAACAACCTTACCCAACTCCCGCGCAAGCCGCACAAATTTATTACTCAGCGGCACCGCTGGATTAACCACGACAACATCCGCCCGCTCAAAATCCTCTTCCAAGTGCCCGCCGAGATGAAATTCAATCGGCGATAAATCCGCAAGCTGACCAAGCGACTCGCCCAACTGCGCCGCCGAAGCCACGTCCGTCACCATCACCTGTGCCCCCGCCCCATGCAGAAACCTCACAGCGTCAACGCCTCCTCCGAATCGCCCCAATCCCATTACAAGGGCTTTGCTGCCCGCAAACGATTTCATTGTCATATATGCACTTGCATAGCGCTTGCCAAATCCACCTTCGCATCGATAACTGCCTGCTCGATGCACCGCTTCCAGTCATCGCCGAACTGCTCTTTATACTGCGGCTTCTCATAAGCGTAGATTATCGACCGTGACGCGTTAATCAACGCACCCGAACCGTCGCTCTTACAGAACCTGACGCAGTCCGCCGCCGAAGCCCCCTGAGAACCGTACCCGGGAACCAGAAACCACATATTATCATACTTCTCGCGAAGTGCCGTCGTAACTTCCGGGCTTGTGCCGCCGACGACCATCCCAACATTACTATAGCCGCTGCTGCCGATTCGACCTTGCTCGTTTGCTATCTCTCCGACCACAGCCGCCAGTTTTTCATACATCTTCTCCCCTTCTGCATCGGCAAAGTCCTGAATCGCTGCCGCCGAAGGATTACTCGAACGCACCCACACGAAAACTCCCTTGCCCTGCGCGTTCGCCATATCCGCAAAAGGTCTTATCCCATCGACACCCGCAAAGCCATTGACCGTCACTGCGTCCGGTACAAGCGTATCTTCCAGCCCCGAAAGCTCCGGGTTCTCTAAATGGGCCGCCGCGTACATCTCGGCGGTATGGCCGATATCACCACGCTTGACATCACCGATTATCTCCAGACCCAGGTCGTCGGCCTCGGTAATCAGCGAATAATACATCTCAACGCCCTCCCAAAGATAACGCTCGAAAAACGCGATGTTAAGCTTTATCGCCGGCACCATCGGGGCAACAATATGCATCGTTTGCCTGCAAAAATCAAAAATCGCATCCACCGCTGCACCGGCATCAAACTCGTCGTTCATCTCACGGTGGCTCTTTATCGCTTCCGGCAGCCGTTTGTAAACGGGATCCAGCCCTACCGTTAGAGATGTTTTCCTGGCCCTTACTGCATCGCATAGCCTGTCAGCAAAATGACTCGCCATTAACTGCTCCTTTTTCACCATTCGAATATGAACCCTGTGCAAAAAACCCTTTTAACGAACTTCTCAATCACTATAATCACACACATGCTTCCTGGCAAGACAGAAATCAAAGACAATGACAAACAAAGTGAACTTTCCAAACCTCTCGAAAATAAAAAGCGGCTACGCTACTGGCTCCTGATTGACCTCATCGTGGTCATCCTTCTCCTCATATTGCTGCTCTACAAGCCAGGCTACTACAAACCAGTAAGAACCGCCAACGACGATAAGGTCAGTAAATATCTCACACACGACCTCATGCCCCAAATCTACAACGGCGCCGATGCCGGCAAGCCGTTCGATTTGGTCGTCGCCCAGAACGGCATAAAGGACATCATCGCCCATTCGGATTGGCCTATATATTCAGACCAAGTGGTTATCGCCGCTCCCGATGTCCTGTTCAAGCAAAGCGGCATCGTCATAGTGACCGCTGTGACCTTCAGCAGCATCGACTTCATAGTAACTATTGCCCTGAAGCCGGCTCTCGACGACAGAGGACTGCTAAATCTCAACATATCCAAGGTTAAAGTCGGAGCAATGAACATCACACCGCTGGCCGCTATCGTAGCGAAAAAAATGTATACTCATCGCTTCACAGCCGCCAATGTCGACAAAGAAGACATCAGAACGAAAATCGCCGCCTCGATATTCAACTCCGAACCCTTCGACCCGGTTTTCGAAGTAAAAGACCTCTTTGACGCCCACAACAAAAAAATCCGTATAAAAAAGATGACCCTCCAGAACAAGAAACTCATCCTCCGCATGGTCACGGTCAACGACTGAAACGCCTGCTCCCGCATACCGTCAGCACTCACGCCATTCTTATAGTTCCCACAGCACGATAGTGCCGTCCTTGCCGCCCGATGCAACTATCTTGCCGTCGGGTGAGAAAGCCACAACATAAATGCCCGCCTGCTGAAGCCCTTTTCGCGTCTTCCATCCCTCGTCGGAAAAAACCTCTTTCTGCTGGCCGTCGGCAGTATCCCACACTCGCACCGTCCCGTCAAAGCTGCCCGAAGCAATCAGCCTGCCATCGGGAGAAAAATCAACCGAAGATACCGGGCCGCTATGCCCCTCGAAACGCTTTAATTGTCGACCGGTTTTCACGTCCCAAAGACAAACCGTATTGCTCGCATCAGCCGAAACGCTCGAACCACGTCTGCCGTCGGCAAAAATCTTGCGAAGTTGCCCATGCGACGACGCTAATTGCCGGCTATCAGGTGAAAATGTAACCGCACTGACCGGATCTTGCCCCGTCCCGAACCGCACAAGTTCCTTGCCCGTACTCACCTCCCATAGGACAATCGGGGCGCTCGGTCCCTGGCTGGTGCCCTCACGTGTCGTCCTCATCATGCCGGCATAGCCGCTCGATGCCAATATCCTGCCATCGGGTGAAAAAACGAGTTCCTGGTGATGTTCTTCTGCGATTTTGAATTCTTGAATTTTTTTACCACTCGCAACTTCAAGCAGTCTTACTAATCCGCCTCGCACCAGCGTCGCCAGAATCTTGCCGTCAGGTGAAAATGCATACTGGTCCGTCCACTCGTCCAGTCCCTCGATCTTGTGCGCAACTACACCCTTGGCAGTATCGTAAACAAGAATCGACTTATCTTTGTCTGTCGTTGCCAACAGCTTGCCATTGCGCGTAAGCCCGCAGCGCCAGTGGGGCACTTCGATACGAAACATACTCTTTTGCGATCCCCGCGTATCCCAGGTACGTACCGTCCCGTCGATACTCTTGCTTATAATTCGCTGGCCGTCGGGTGAGAATTCAACCAGGTCAATTTCTCGACGATGGCTCAGTGTTTTGATGATCTCCTGGCCGTTCTCGGCATTGAACAAATCGATTCCACCGGCATAATCGCACGACGCCAACACTTTGCAATCCGCGGAAAACGCCAGTCCTTTAACACCTCTGCCGCGAACCACCGTCTCTTTTGCCGTTTTCGAATTGCTTATCCGTAGCGTCGCCTTACGCCAGCCCGATGCAATATACACTCCATCACCGGAAAACACCATCTCTTCACACCTGCTCGGACCGGATACTGCAGTACTGAATTCCAGCTGGACTGTCCCTGACTCAGCATCCACAATGCGAATCAATCCACCTTTAAGTGCCTCCGCAACAACCTTACCGTCCGGCGAAACAGCAAGCATGCTCTCTTTGTCTCGTCCCTTGAATTCTCTCAGTTGTTGCCCCCCTTGCGCCTTCCAGCATCGGGCAAAACTCCCACTATCACCTATGTTCACCGTTGCAACCGTCCGCCCTTCATCACAAAACCCGATCCACCCGCTCCAGTCCGCAGTTTCTCTGATACTCTGAACCTCCGTGCCTTTGGCAATGTCCCACAAGCACGTCCGGCTGTTACTGATGACCGCCATTGTCTTGCCGTCCCCAGCAAATGCAATATACCGGATAGGCCCGTCGTGCTCGAACTGCCGAATGGGCCTTCCCGTGCCAACGTCCCATAGGATAAGTTGACCCGTATTTGCACTGCCCGACGCCAATACCTTCCCATCATGAGAAAACGCCACACAACTTACGCCGTGTGTATGTCCGAGTAGCCAGTGCAGCAGTTTACCGTCGGAAAACCGCCAAATCGCTACCGTGCCGTCGCGACCACCGCCCGAGGCAATCAGCTTGCCGTCCGGAGAAAACGCAACCGCGCTCGCCTCGCCTATATGCCGCAGCCGACGCGTCCCAAGCCGAACGCAGGCCCCACTGGGCAAAGCGTCTCCGTAATAATCCTTGTGCATCTGGACCGAATTGCCGCCCTTCTCCGCTCCGCTGGAAACCTCCCCGATACAATAACCGCCGCCCGCAGCGGCCCAGGAGAAAACCACAAACGCCGCTACAACTGTCCCATAATTATCCCTGCTTCTCATTGCCGGCTCTCCTTTACTATTTGTGCAGATTCAAAACAAATATATGCTCCTGGCCCGAAATCCTTGCCTTATAGCCGTATACTTGCATCTCTATATATTTATGACGTCGCAAACCCTCAAAAGGTTACTGAATTTTTCCAAAATCCCTCAAAACTATGAAAAAATCTCTGCATGACTCCAATCCCAGCCGGTTTGCATCGACCGCCGCTTACTGCCTTTCAACCGCCCAAAACGCACGATATCGCCTATACAGCCCTTTTTTTCGGACCTTCAGGCTACATAACCGCTTGCACCCTCTGATTTGAAACTCTGGGGCCGAATCACTTATAAGCAGTAAATTCGTTAAAAAAGTTATTGCCTTTCATTCGCTGGACGATTATCATTAGTGGTTTGCTGTAATGGACTAATGGCTGCCAAGCTAAAATAAGGTGCTCAAAGATGATTTTGACAGGATCATACGACAGTGAGAACTAAGGCTGCACAATGTCTGTACCGCTGCAGTCTTGTGCACGTGGTGGCCTTTGAGACGGTGTTTCTGCTTCAGCGATGCGAGTCGACAGAGGTTTTGCTTGCCGGCGGCATTAGGCAACGATTTGCCAAATGCTGCCACATACAGGAGGCATGTTGATGTGATGTAAAACCTGTACATAACCTCTGGTCGGGTTTGCCCGTTGATGTGGAAACTTAATTATGGTTTCCACTTTTTTTTGCTCTGTGGAAAGGCAGGAAGAAAAAAGCAATGAACCAGGAATTACTCAGAATCGTTGACAATATCTCTCGAGATAAGAATATCGACAGAGAATCGATATTTGCCGACCTCGAAGAGGCGATGGTCTCGGCCGTTAGAAAACATTTCGGCGAACTCGAAGCAGACGTCCAGGTGCACATCGACCGCCAGACAGGCACTTTCTCCGCTGTCAAAGACGGTCAGCAAATCGATATTCGAAAGCTCGGACGCATCCCCGCACAGACCGCCAAGCAGGTAATGATACAGAAAATAAGGGCCGATGAGAGAGACAGCATCTATACCGAGTTTGTCGAGAGAAGGGGCGAAATCGTCTCCGGCAGTGTCCTAAGGTATGAAACCGGAACACTAATCATCGACCTGGAACATCGAACAGAAGCCTTCATGCCAAGAAATGAACAGATAGCAGGCCAGATGCATCGCGCCGGTGAGAGAATCCGATGCCTGATTCTTGACGTCAAGGAAGTCGCAAACCAGGTCAAAATCATTCTCTCAAGAACCCATCCGGACTTCATCAGAAGACTCTTCGAACTTGAGGTGCCGGAAATCGCCGAAAACATCATCGAGATTCGGGTACTCGCCAGGGAGGCCGGCTACAGAACAAAGGTCGCTGTAATCTCCCTCGACGACAAGGTCGATCCGGTTGGTGCCTGCGTCGGTGTCCGCGGCAGCAGAATTAAAAACATCGTGGAAGAGCTTGGTGGCGAGAAAATCGATATTGTCCGTTGGAATGAGTCATCACAGATACTTATTACAAATGCGCTGATGCCTGCAAAAGTAAGCGAAATTGCACTTTGCTTCGAACTGGGAAGGGCCACTGTAGTGGTGGACGAGGAGCAGCTCAGCCTGGCTATCGGAAAGCACGGCCAGAATGTTAGGCTCGCCGCAAGGCTTACCGGATGGGATATCGATATCCTGACACCCGAAGAATATAATCTGGGGATTGAAAAGCTTGCCGAATGTACCAGGAGCGTCGAATCAGCCGACGACAATGTTATCGACAAACTCATAGCACTTGGTGTCATTTCCGTGATGGACATGGAAGACGTTGGCGCAGAACCTCTCGTAAACGAACTTAAAATTGACCCGGATACCGCTGCCAGGCTCGTTGGTGCCGCTGTCGAACATGCAAAGCAGCTTGCCGCAGAATCAAGTAAGAAGCAGGCTGAAGATATACTGGACAAGCAAGTAAATACAGCGAGTGACGAAAAATAGGCTGCGCCATGATACAGCAGCTTGTTGTGGTTGCCGCAGAGAAAAAAAAACATTTATGGCTACTACCAGAGTTTATATTTTGGCAAAGCAACTCGGCGTTAAAAGCAAGGCTATCGTCGAAAAGTGCCAGGCGGAGGACCTGGATGTCAAGAACCACATGTCTGTCATTTCCGCCGGTCTGGCTGCTACCATCAAAGAATGGTTCTCAGAAGGCGAAAACGTAACGACTATAGAGACCGCAGAAAAAGTCGTACTCGAAAAAGTCAGAGTCCGCAAAAAGAAAAAACCAACAAAAACCGAACAAGAAGCACCAGTAACGGAACTTAAAGACTCGACAGAAAAACAACAAATCGCCCCTGTTGCCGAATCGCCGCCGGAATCGGCTGTTGACCAGCAGCCAACAGAACCAACCAGTCCGGAAACACCTGATGAGCCGCAAACAACCCCGACACGCACAGGCCCCATCATAGTGGAGCCTCCCGAAGAGCCTGAACCTATTGTGCCGGCAGGACCTTTTCTCGAAAAACCGGAACCGGCTCGATTAACAGGACCTGATGTCATCAGGGTCGAAGCACCAGAACCAATTGAACGACCAAAGCGAAAGGCAAGATTTAACATACCTGCTACTGAGCCTTTGATGCAAAGAAAAGTCCAGGAACAGACGATTGCCGAGTCGGTAACAACGAGGGGGAAAAAACACGGTCCAAGAAAAGAAAAAACCCACGGCCACATGGACAGAACCGACCGTGAGATAAAAAGGGGCAGAGTTGGCAAATGGCGACAAATAGATATAGAAGAAAGACGTGCTCGACTTGACGCCGCCGGAGGAGAAAAACTTCGATCCAGACCAACGCGAAGAATTCTCAGCAAATCCCACCCAGGGGCTGCTGCAATACTAAGACCCGAAAAGGCAGTCATAAGTGAACCTATCACCGTTAAGGATTTGTCGGCCGTACTGGCTGTTAAGGTCACCCACATCATCACCAAGCTGATGACGCAGGGCGTAATGGCCAGTGCCAACCAGGTCATCAGCAACGAGTCCGCTGAGATGGTCGCAATCGAATTCGGAGTAGAACTTGCCGTCGAACGAAAGCCCAGGCTTGAAGAGCAAATCAAGCTCGAATTTGAGCAGCGACAAAGAAACATCCTCACACCCAAGCCCGTCGTCGCCACTATGCTCGGGCACGTAGACCACGGGAAAACCAGCCTCCTTGACAAAATTCGCTCTACCCAGGTCACCGCCTCCGAGGCAGGTGGAATAACACAGCATATCGGCGCCTACCAGGTCAAAAGAAACAGTGGAAAAGTAACCTTCCTCGATACGCCAGGCCACGAAGCTTTTACCGCTATGAGGGCAAGAGGCGCAAATATGACCGATGTCGTTGTACTTGTAATTGCCGCTGACGACGGCGTTATGCCCCAGACCGCCGAGGCTATTGCGCACAGCAAGGCTGCCGGCGTCCCGGTAATCGTGGCACTGAACAAGATTGATCTGCCCGGATGCAACATAAATCGCATCTACTCGCAACTTGCCGAGCACGAACTGTCTCCAATCGAATGGGGCGGAACCACGGACATCGTAAAAACCAGCGCCGTTACCGGTGAAGGAATAGAAGACCTCCTCGAACACCTTGAATACACCACAGACCTGCTCGAACTCAAAGCTGATGACACAATCCCCGCAACCGGCTGGGTCGTAGAGGCAAAAATGTCCTCACAGAGAGGACCGGTCGCCACGCTGCTCATTAAGGAAGGATGCCTGAAAAAAGGTGACGTTATCCTCGCCGGCAATGCCTACGGCAGAATAAAAACACTGAAAAACAGCTTCGCCAAAACCATAAAAATCGCCAAAAGCTCCGAACCTGTCGAAATTACCGGACTCAGTGACGTGCCTGAAGCTGGAGACAGATTCTATTGCCTACAGGACATCAACCGAGCAAAGGACATCGCCGAAGAAAACCAGGTGCGCGCAAGAGAATCCTCTCTCGCTGAACGAACCAGCGTAACGCTCGACAACCTCTTTAGCCAGATAGAGGCCGGCAATATCAAAGAATTGAACCTTATCATACGTGCCGACGTGCAGGGCTCGGTCGATGTCCTCAAAAAATATCTCACCGAATTAAGCGTCGACGAAGTGAAAATCAAAATCCTGCATGCCGCTCCGGGAGGTATCACCGAAGGCGACGTTGTACTCGCAGAGGCCTCAAATGCTATTATTATCGGCTTCAACGTCGTCGCCGACGACCGAGTTGAAAAAATCGCTGAAGATAAGAAAGTCGACATAAGGCTCTACAACGTAATCTACCGAATAACCGAAGATCTCAAAAAGTCCATGGTGGGACTCCTTGAACCTGAAGAGCAGGAAAAAACACTCGGAAGAGCCGTCGTCAGGCAAACCTTCAAGGTTTCAAAAATCGGGACGATAGCAGGCTGCTACGTCAGCAGCGGCATTGCTGCCAACAAGGCAAAGGCCCGGCTGATTCGCAACAACGTCGTAATAAGAAACAACCTGGTCATAGATTCCCTGAAACACTTTAAGGAAGACGTTCGTGAAGTCAAGGCCGGACTCGAATGCGGCATTAAGCTGCTAAAGTTTAACGATATAAAAATCGACGACGTCCTCGAAATGTACGAAATTATCAAAGTTGAAAGAACCCTTTGACACACCCGCGTGACTGTAAGCTACGAGTTTAACGCAATGGTCGAAATATCATGCCGTCCAGAAGACAGGAAAAAGTGGCTCGAGTAATAAAAGAGGTTGTTTGTGACGCCCTTGCCAATCACCTTAGCGACCCGCGAATAGAGGGAATAGTAAGCGTTACAAGGGTCGATGTTGCCCCGGATATGCGAAATGTTAACGTATATCTCAGCATCTTCGTCACCGACTCGTCCGTATCGAATAAAGAAAAAAACCACGAGAACGCCGATACACCACAGGACACCACTGCAAGCAAAACCTTTATCGCTATAAACCACGCCAGACCCAAAATTCAGTCGATGCTGGCCGCCAGAATGCGGTCGAAGTATTGCCCGTCTCTGCATTTTCGAAGGGACACCGAACTAAAGAAAACCCTCGACACAATGAAACTGATAGACCAGGTCGCCGCCGAGTTTAGAAAACATGATGCTGAAAAAACCGGGCAGTAGTATTTTATTATGAAATTGTAACGTCTGGAAAAACAACAATAACCAACACTAAACAGTAAAACAGAAGAACAATATATGAAAGACACTAAAGACTATGCCCCGAAAATACGTACGCTTCATCGCCGGTTGAAGCAAAAGCACGCAAAAACCGAACCCGTTTCTTATGAAGAGCCGCTTGAGGCCGTCGTCTATGCCATCGCGAGCGAGAAAACGACCGCCAACGAGGCGAAATCGGCAATCAAACGCTTTGCCAATTATTTTGTCGACTTGAACGACCTGAGGGTTTCACGCCCCGACGAAATCGCCGAAGCATTGGGGGAGGATACTGCCGAAACTCGTGCTACCGCACTAACGCTTGCAAGAACCTTGAATGCTGTATTCTACAAGTATCACACAGTCAGCCTCATGGCACTAAAGAAAACCGGCAAAAAACCCGCCAGGCAAATCCTTGAAAAGCTCGACGGTATTACTGATTTCGCCGTCGATTACTGCCTGCTAACTTCGCTCGCAGCACACACCATACCGCTTACCGGCAGGATGATTGAATACCTGAAAGACAACCGGTTGGTTCATCCCGATGCCGACTGCAACCAGATAAAAAACTTTCTGGCCAGACAGATATCTGCAAAACATGGCTTCAAGTTCTACACCCTGCTCCGGAAGGAAAGCGAAACTCGAAGGGCCGCAAAAAAGAAGAAAACCGTGCTAAAAGTAAAAAAGAAAACTACCGCTAAAACCAAAAACACTAAAAAGAAAACCACAACGAAAAAAAAATAATCTCATAAGGAGCTCTTACTTAAAATGGCAGAGAAAATACTGAAATTAGGTATCCCCGCGGGAAGTCTGAAAAAGGCTACAATCGAGCTTTTCGACAAGGCTGGGTTTCACATCTCACAGTCTAAAAGAGGCTATCTGCCACAAATCGACGACGACCGCATTAGCCTAACCTGCCTGCGAGCGCAGGAAATGAGCAGATACGTCGCTGATGGAGTCCTGGATGCTGGAATCACAGGTTACGACTGGATAATGGAGAACGGTTCCGACGTGCTTGAGGTCGCTGAGCTTACCTACAGCAAAACCACCAGCAAACCCGCAAGATGGGTACTCGCCGTACCCGACGAGTCCGAAATCAAAAAACCAGCGGACCTGCAAAATGCCATGATTGCAACCGAACTCGTAAACGTCACGAAGAAATACTTCGAAGAAAAAAAAATAGATGTTACGATAGAGTTCAGTTGGGGTGCTACCGAAGTCAAGGCACGACTTGTCGATGCAATCGTCGAACTGACCGAGACAGGCAGTTCACTCCGGGCAAACGACCTTCGCGAAATTGACACGGTAATAACCTCCACCACAAGGCTCATCGCCAATAAAACCGCCTGGAAGGATGACTTCAAACGAGAAAAAATCGAGAACATCAGCATCCTGCTCAAGGCTGCCATCGATGCACGCAGCAAGGTCGGATTGAAAATGAACGTCAAAAAGGAAGACCTCGATAAGGTATTGAAAACCCTCCCCGCTGAAAGAAGCCCAACCATTTCCAATCTCGCTGATTCCGATTACGTTGCCGTCGAAGTGATTGTCGAAGACAAAGTCGAGCGAACCATTGTCCCCGCACTGAAACGAGTTGGAGCTTCCGGCATAATCACCTATCCACTCAACAAGGTTATCCACTAACCTGCGCAGAATCTTCATTATACTCAGGGACAAAAACAAGTTGGCAGCACCGGAACTCGGCAAAAAAGGTGCAATGGCCGCCTTCGAAACCGCGGGAAATATCGTCCTGTCTCATCAGCCTACTACCACACAACCCGACGAACCCAACGAAAAAAAAACCTTCGACTGCGCCACTTTGGAAATCGTCAGGCGTATGCTCAGCGCAATCTCGCCGAGTCGCCAAAGCGCCCGTGAATTGCGCATGCGTATCAACTCCATGAACATGCGGCCCTGAGTGAATCCGACACCGCCTGACGCCTCATTGGCAACTACCCGTTACTTCGGGTCCAGATACTTGAATTCGAAAAAGATTCCATCCGCCCTACTCAGGCCATAAGCCGCCGACACCCCGAAATGTTTCCGAACAGAATCAAACTTCGGCAGCAGACCAAAATTAAACAAACCGCCGCTCACGCCGGGTATTGCCCACAAACCAAAACTTGAACTGCCACCGACCCCAACGGAAACACTATTGTCGCCGTCCTTATCTGACACCCGCTGTTTCATCATCTGCCACGAAAGCTCAGCCGATACCTCGCTATCTTCCATGCTCGCCCAGCCGACAGCAGAAGGCATCGCCGCCTTGGCCCTGCCGAACCACTCCGCCGAATCCACCGACTTAACCGCCGCGTCCTTGCTGTTCGAAGAACGAATTGCCCGCTCAACGCTTGATTCCGTCCCGAAAACCAGGTAATCGTTAGTCACAGTAAAAGCAATACGCGGCGAACCCGAATTGCCTGTCGCTGAAGCCTCAAGCATTGGCCGCTTGCCGCGTTGCGGAAAGAATGGTCCGAAACTCGGAGCATTCATCAGGTAAATAGTCTGGCCTAAAAGCTCACGTCGCATCTCAGGATTGCCGTGAGCAAGAAGCTTATCGTGCACAACCGAAAGAGAACGCTCCAACGCCTGACGGTCGTTCAACGCAATGGCAAAATATGACTCAGGTTTTGCCCCTGCCTTGATAGGCTTGCTAATGCTGTTCGCTATCACAATCTGCGACCCAAGGTGATCTATCACGTCATCCTTAAGCAATACCCCATGCTCGCCGTTAGGACCCGGCGGAACCAGGGGCATATACATAATTGCCGCCACTTGCGGTGCGAAACCGCTCAAAACTTTCACCAACTCTTCGAACGTCTTTTTAATATTCAAATTGATGCTCGCCACCCCATAAGACGACTCCGGCACGAATCGCGGAATCTTCACTGCCGACGACTCAAACTCCAACGCCTTGAACAAGCCTTTTTTCTCACCGTCGATTCGCAATAAGCCCTTGCCGCTCAATGAAGTCCCGCTAACCCTGCTCACCGCGCCGGCAAAACCAAAACTCACAACATTATCCAGCCCAAGGCTGCTGCTCATCATCTTGGCCCTGCCCGTCGTATCCCCGCCCGTCATCGTTGCGATAATTCCCTTTATGTTCACGTAAATATCAATGTCGTGATAAGGCCCCACAGCCTTGAGTGTCGTCGAATAACTGCTGTCCTCGGCAAGTGCCGAACTCGTTGCACCCTGGATGTGCGCAACCGCAAATTTCAGCACATCAATTCTGTCCGAACCAAAAAGGCAATCGTCAACGAAGCAATAGTGAATCTCCTGAGGTGGCGGCTGCACGGTCTTCATCGGCGGCTTACTGTTGCCCCCAGGCGTATAATTGCTGTAGTCTGGCACCTCTCGAGGCTTGGACTCCTTTATAATCGTAGCGATAGTAACACCGCGATAATCTTCGCTCTTCCTGTGATAACCCCCTTCAACCGCCTTCTTCACCATCTTGTCAGCCGCCTCCTTTATTTTCACCGCCGAATCACCCCACTGAGCCATCACCAAAACAGAAGGGCCCTGCCCTGCCTTGGCCTGCTCGTCCATAACCAAAGCCACCGAAACCCTACCCTGCGGCAGCAGCTTTGCATCGAACAGGGCCTCCGCCACCGCCGCATTGGCCTTGGCTATCTTCGTACGCACCTTGCTCTTGATGTCATTTACAAGAGCACTCATCGACGGATCCTTATACAGCCCGTACAGGCTCGTCTTGTCGAACTGCTTCCGCACCTGCCCGAAATCATTCACGTTAACCAGAAGAACCGTCTTCGGAGGTACCAGCTTTGCCGCCTCCGGAAGAACCCCACCACGCACGAAGCTCATCGAACAAAAACAGAGTACAAAAACCGAAATCACACAAACCGTTCTCTTGATCTTATTCATCCCTCTACCCTTCCCTAAAAATTACTAAAATATCCAAACTACTAATTGTGATAAACAAAAAACCACCACGCTGTGGCCGTCTCACTGAACCTCTTTTTTCGGCTATTCCGACCCTGACACTTCAGGCTTTTGCCTGTTGCGCCGTCTCTCAGGCTGAATATACCGGTAACCCGTATTCGGGTTGTCCTTATCGTATGCGAATGCGTCGCGGTTTTCTATAAAGCGTTTCACATAGTCCACCGGTATCGCAAAACCAAGCCCCCCATAGAATATATAACCCATATTAGTCACCCCAACCACCTCGCCGCTCAAGTTGAACAGAGGCCCGCCAGAGTTGCCGGGGTTGATGTCCGCATTCGTTTGAAGGTAGAGAAGCCCCTTAAAAGCCCTGTTCTTCGTACTGATAACGCCGTCCGTAACCGTCCGTTCAAGCCCAAGAGGATTGCCGATAGCGAACGCCTTCTCACCCACCCTGACATCACTGCCGCGGCCAAGGTAGGCATAGCTGACTTTCGTATCGCCCAACTCCTCGACCTTCAACAGGGCAAGGTCCAGAAAAGGATTAATCGCCTCGATTCGCACCTTCTTGAATGTCTTCCTCACGAAGCCCTTCGAAGCCTTTTGAAAAACCGTTACTTCTATCCGCGTCTCTCGTTCTATCACGTGATAGTTTGTTATCAGGTAACCATCTTCGTTGATAAAAAAACCCGACCCCAACCCCGCCGGAGTCGAAACCTTCACAACCGACTCGGAAAACCTCTCCACGCACTTCGCTATGCTCGTTTTCGGTAAATCCGCCGTGTAATACAATTGGTTGACTGCTCGTTTGGCCTCTCCAGCCACGTTTGCGTCATTTACGTCCTCTCCAGCGCTTGCCGATTCCTGCCCGCTGTACTTGTACTCCAGTATCTGGTCCTTCGGAACCTTCACAATATCCACCCCGATATCCACGTAAAGCATATCCTCCTTATCCGCCAAAATATCACCGGTTATACGCTGGCCTTGCTTCAAAACAACAGTATCTCCCGCCGCTTCGCCGCCACACCAGGCCGCCCAAATGCACAGAACAACCATAAAAAACCAAAAACCAATTCCCAAAACTTTCATTATTCCACACTGAAGTATAACTGCTACTTATTCTTAACACCACTAACAGCATCTATTATAGATGCCAGCCGGTTCCAACGCAAAAAGAAAAAATACCCCCTATTTTCACACCAGCCCACCTTCCCTAAATTAACATACCGCCCTGTCTACCCAGACACATCACAGACCCCAAGATGCTCATGCGCAAAAAAAGCCAGATCCTAAAAACGAAAGAATCTGGCTTCGGAGGAGGGTGATGAAAAGCTTGTATAATTACAACTCTCACGAACCAACGGTTCGAAAATACCTCCTTCTAATACCTCATCGAAAAACCGCCACCAATTCCTTTAACAATTTCGCCCAAAAACTACATATTCCACGAAAGAAATCAACACCAAATTCACAAAAAACGCATTTTGCCGAAAAATTCTTCCAAAAACCCGCAAATTCCGGCCAAAAACCACTCCACTTTACGCTTGTAAAATGCCTCTTGTTCTAATATCCTAACGGGAAAATTGTTACTTCTTTTGTTCCTGACACTGAAAGAGCCATGAATACCAAAATAACTATCGCCGATTTGCTCCAGGCAAAGCGGGAAAAACGTAAAATTGTCGCCGTAAGCTGCTACGATTACCCTACCGCAAAGCTCCTTGCTCAGACCAAAACCCACATGATATTGGTTGGTGATTCCGCCGCACAGGTCGTTCTCGGTTTCGACTCAACGCTGCCCGCAACTATGGATTACATGGTCGCAATTACCGCGGCAGTCCGACGAGGGGCCCCAAATTTATATCTCGTCGCAGATATGCCTTTCCTATCTTACCATCTTGGCACAAGCCAAGCCATCAAAAACGCCGCACGCTTCATCCTCGAAGCCGGTGCCCAGATGGTCAAAATCGAATTGAGCGAACCCTATCTCAATGTTGCCAAAGCAGTTAGCGACGCGGGAATAGCTGTTATGGCACATATCGGAATCAGACCCCAAACATCTGTTAAAAGGGGAAAACTAAAAGCTGAAGCAACCACCGCCGAAATGGCTGTCGAATTGATAAACCTCGCCGAACAGGCTATCTACGCCGGTGCCAACTCACTGCTCATCGAGGGAACCGCCGCCGAAGTGGCCGAAATCATAACCCGCCGTTCCAAGGTTCCGGTCATCAGTTGCGGTGCCGGCCCGGACTGTGACGGTCAGATACTAATTGCTCCCGACATACTCGGCCTATCGCAGCAGCCGGGCCCGAAGTTCGCAAAGAGTTTTGCCAATCTCGCTGAAACGACAGTCGAAGCCTTCACCGAATACGCCCAACAGGTCACCGAAGGCCGATTCCCCGACGATAACCACAGCTACCATATGAAACAGGGCCAACTCGAACGTCTCCGTGAATTGCTCGGCAACAAACGCTAATCACATTTCAGAACCCAGCCAATGCACTTATATCGAACAGTGGATAATTCTCGATAATCAATTGTCGGGGGTGGAGGTTGCATTTCGGGGCAGATGCAATTATCATACCGCCATGCTTAAGACGGAAAAACTGCAAATCAAGACCAAAGGTAACTGTGATGTCGTTGATATCACAGGGCAAATCGCCGGCGCTGTTGGTAACTCGCAAATCAAAGACGGGGCGGTGACTGTCTTTAATGTCGGTTCGACGGCAGGTATCACGACCACGGAATACGAGCCGGGGCTGGTTAATTACGATATCGAGGCGGCTTTCGAGAACCTGGCGCCGGAGAACGCACGATATGAACATGAAGAGACATGGCACGACGACAACGGTCATGCCCACGTCAGGGCGTCGCTCTTAGGCCCTTCTATAACCGTTCCTATTGTTGACGGGCAGATGACATTGGGAACGTGGCAGCAGATTGTCCTGGTTGACTTTGACACGCGACCGAGAACACGAACCATTATCTGTCAAATCATGGGTGAGCGGCATCTTCCAAAAACCTGACCGTTATATATCCCCACCAAAGCAACAACCGCTAACCCTTCGGCATCGCATCTCGCTTTCTTTTCGACAGGAGAACCAGATTGCGAAGTTCCGCAACTCCTCGCGCATTGAGCCAACGCTGCTGGAAGTTCTTCTCCTGGGCAACCTGGGCTATCGCCATTAAAGCCCGAAGATGATAGTTTCGCTGGTCCCTGGTTCCTGCTAAAACAAACACAATTCTCACCGGTTCCGGCACATTTGGAAATTCGATTCCCGCTTTGGCCCGCACGAGCACTATATCAAACTTGTCGTTGCCCTCCACGACAATATGCGGTATTGCCAGACCAGGCTCAATAACGGTGCCGCCTTCGGCTTCACGCTGAAGGAATTTTTCGAACAGAACATATTCGCTTAGGTCCAGTCTCTTTTCCAGAATTCCTGCAATCTCTCGGAAAATATGCTCGGCCGTCTGCCTGCCCTTCACGTCGAGGATTTTCGCATCTCGCACAAGTCGGTCGAATCTGTCTTCGACTATTTCGTCACGTTCCAGAAGAATATCGCGAAGCTCATTTTCAAGCGTGACAGTTTTCAGTTGCTTATCCGTGACACGTTCGACGATGTGCATTACCGCGGATGCGCGGCTGACACGCCTGCGAACATAGAGAACGTACCAGGCGGCACTCAGTGCAAAAAACGCCGCCGTTATCGACAAAGGAACTACCCCCATATCAATTATCAACGTCGCGTAAACAAGAATAGCCGCAATGTGCATATAAGGATAAAGCGGCGATTTGAACCTGGGCCGGTAGCTTTGTATCCTGCTCTCACGCATTATTATTACGCTGACGTTATCCAGCATAAAAAGTATTATCATCAATGTCGAGGCGGTCTTGATAAGCCTCTCAATATCCAGCAGCACGATTGCGCTGACCATAAGAGCACCGGTGAGCAATATGCTGATATGCGGAGTTTTGAAGCGCTCACTGACACGAGCCAGTACCGCAGGTGCCAACTGGTCGCGGCTCATCGCCATCGGAACCCGTGATGCCGACAGAATGCCGCCATTTGCCGTTGTGACAAAGGCAGCCATTGCTGCAACGGAAAGAATGAAAAACCCAAACGGACCCATGAACTTCGATGCTCCCACCGACAGGGGCATAAGCGTAACAATTTGCTGCCGGCCATCGACAACAGCTACCATCTCGCAACGGTCGAGAACACCGATTGTAACTGCGATAACAAGAAAATACAGCAGCGACACGACCAACCAGGCAGACAGCAGGCCCCTCGGCAAATTCTTACCGGGATTCTTCACCTCCTCGGCAATACTGGCGACCTTGGTTAAGCCCCCGAAGCTTACGAACACTAAACCTGAAGTCGCAAACACAGCCGCCCAGCCACTCTTCAGAAAACCTTTGTACCTGGAAATCTCAACAGCCCGAAAACCGAAAATGACAAATACGCCAAGTATTAGCAGCAGAACGGCAACAAATATCAACTGAAACCGACCGGTGTGTTTGACGCTCAAAGCGTTAAGGGCAGTAAATACGACACAACAGAACACGGCGATAACTTTTAATTCGCCCGGGCTTATTTGCCGCGGCCAAAGCCTGCCAATCGTTATCTCAACAAGAATCGCCATTCCAACAATGGCGAACGCACTTTTCAACGCCAGCGAAAACCAGCTCGCCAAGCCGCTAAACAGACCCCATATCGACCCCATGCTGCGTTCGACAAAGAAGTATGTGCCTCCCGCCCGAGGCATTGCGGTAGACAACTCTGCCTTGCTCAAAACGCTCGGCATTATCATTATCGAGGCCAGCAAATAAGATACAATAACCGCCGGCCCTGCCTTGGCGTAGGCAATAGCTGGCAAAACAAACAGCCCAGAGCTTATCATAGCCCCAGCCGCAACGGCAAAAACGTCCGACAGACCGAGTTGTTTAATTAGTTTACCCATGCCGAACCATCCAAATGCAACGACTTATATGCGAAATATCGTTACCTGCATGGGTGATATATTAGCAAACTTTTGAAATTAGACGCAGAAAAAAAAGGCCAATCCGTAGGATCAGGATGGGCAACAAGTTGACCATGCTGTAATGCTTCAGCCCAGGAACAAAGCTCCCGGAAAAAAATCAATCAAATGCGCAAGTCACACCTATTATAGAAGGGCGCCCTTTTTCTAAGCACCCAAGAAGGAGAATCAACACTATGATAACAACCGCAACAAACAATTACCCCAAGGCCCCAGCAAATATCCCCCATAAAACACCGCCATCTCTCGGACGGCCTCAACCCAATAATCAATCATCAATAATCCCTAATCAATCAAATGCCCAAACCACTTATACTGCCCAGTCTACCCACAAAATAACCTTATTATGCAAAACAAACCCAATTTCAAAAAAAGTCGAATCCGTCTAACCATCGCCGCATCAAAGACTTACGCCAAAATGGACACCTGGTCACGAGGGAAAAACAAACCCAATTCCAAACCCGCCGCTTCTGCCGAAAAACGCTCAAGCTTTCTCGCTTCGGAGCAAATATGGTAAAACAAGCCCTGCTCAGCAAAGAGATTCTGTCTACAAACAGAGAATACACCTAAGTTGCAGAAAAGATCCGAAAATGCTTGCAGTTTTGAGGAGAATCTGGTAGTATATAGAAATCGGAGGACGCAGTCAAGTGAAGAAGATGCGTATATCAGAAATCGTCGGTTTAGCTTACTGAGACCGGATTCGGTTTGGAAAAGCTAAGCTTTTCCAAAGTCTGACCAGGGGCTGAGTGTTGGTGTCTAATCATGAAAGGAGGATTGGTGTATGTGGCGAACAAAAATTTTATTGATGAGTGTTGTTTTGGTAATTGCTGTGGCAGGCAGTGCCTCTGCGGAGTTGGTGGCACGTTATTCCTTTGATGATGGGACGGCAGCCGACAACGCATATTACTATAACAATGCCGACGGCACCTTCTACGGTGATGCGCATGTAGTTGTAGACCCCAACAGGGGCAAGGTACTGAGCCTGGATGGAACGGGTGACTACGTAAAGATTGGGAACACGGCGGTTGCGGAGTTCAGCACGGAATCATTTACCTATGCTTTCTGGGCGAAGACGAGTTTCGCAGGCGACTGGTACTATTTCTGGAAGGGATCGAACGTTAACGGCGATGAATCCGACAATCTTCACGGCACCAACTTCTATCACGACAACGACAGCCCATGGGTGCGTTTTTCGCTTTACAGGTATGACGGCCACAGTGGCGGTACCGATGTCAAGAGCCGCACGGATGTTCCCGATACAAACTGCCTTACGGGGAAATGGATTCATGTAACGTGCGTGCGTGATGCATCCATCCATGAACTCCGATTTTACATCAACGGCATACTGGAGCCTGCGGGTGGCGGAGAGGGATTCAACCCCGCCGTTGACGAGGTGCTGGATGTTTCCAACCCCGGCTATCTTCATATAGGCTGCAACGACCGCGGTTATCCGGACCCGGACCCGAGTTATTTCTTCAGTGGTGAACTGGATGACTTTCGCGTCTACAACCATGCGCTTATCCAGGAGGAGATAGACGCTCTTGTAAGCGGTCAGGATCCGGGTACGGCTTCTGAGCCGAGTCCGGAGCACGCTGCCACAGATGAGTGTCTGGATGTAGTTCTTAGCTGGACGGCCGGAGAAAAAGCGGTTTCGCACGATGTATATTTCGGCACGGATGCAGCAACCGTTGGAACCGCAACGACTTCGGATGTAGATGTCTATAGAGGCAACTATCCGACGAATACATATGATGCCGGTTCGCTTGAGACACTCGAGCAGGGCAAGACGTATTACTGGCGCATTGACGAGGTGAACTCACCGGCTACGTGGAAGGGTATGGTCTGGAGTTTCCGTATTAACGACGGCAAAGCAAACACTCCGGCCCCTGACGATGAGGCCACGCTGGTTGAGCTTGACCAGATTTTAAGCTGGCGCGCCGGTTGCGATGCAAGCACTCACAAGGTTTATTTCGGGACCAACCCCGACGACGTCAACAATGGTGTTGGTGATACTTACAAGGGCACTTATGCTCTTGAGGTGACCTCTTATGATGATCCCTGCGGTCTTGCCTTTTCGACGGATTACTATTGGCGTATTGATGAAGTTAACGACGCGACCACCTGGACGGGTAATCTCTGGCATTTCCGGACCAAGAGCCCGATTGTAGATGAGAACCTTCGCATCTGGTACAAGCTGGATGAGACCGAGGGCACCCTGGCAGCCGATTCTTCGGGCCGAGAGTATAATGGAACAGTTAGCGGCACAGGCACTTGGGATGCCGACGGCTACTATGACGGATGTTATCTGTTCGACGATGACAGCAGCATTGCCGTTCCGATGACGGTTCTTGGTGAGATTGACGCAGGATTAACTGTTGCGGCCTGGGTAAAGAACCCGTTAGCCAACAAGGACGACAATGTTGTCTTCTCCGCAGGTTGGATTGATGGAGGCAAATATGTGCGATTGGCGGTTCCCGACGACGATGGAGACGTGGCATGGCGTGCAGGCAACGATACCAACGATGTGATGACATGGGATGCAGGCATGACGGCCTCATGGACGAACGTATGGAACCACATCGCAGTGGTAAAAGACGAAACCACAGGAAAGATGCAGATATATGTGAACGGACTGCTCGTAAAAGAGAACTCGGGTGCGTCCGCCGGCACGCTGGCAGGGGTTCGCAATACACGTTTCAAGCTTGGCGCCGAGACTGACGACTCTTCCGGCTACGAGGGCAGGATTGATGACTTCAGGCTCTACGACCGAGCACTTTCACCCGCTGAAATTGCAGGTATATTCAGAGGTGGCAACGTCGAGCTTGCGTGGGCTCCGATTCCGACGAACAGGGAGACGCAGGCCGCGCGAGACGCGGTTCTTACATGGAGGCCCGGCGACTATGCTGTTCAGCATGACGTTTACTTTGGTACCAACTTCGATGATGTCAACGATGCGACGACGGTTGTGTCTTTGGGAGTCTACAAGGGCAGGCATGACATTGACGCCAACAGCTATGTTCCGCCTTCGGATCTTGTATTGAACACTGCGTATTACTGG
>Ga0210003_1001082_pt1 | contig 24179 bp, 21 predicted proteins | sample LantaG_FD_182804 | JGI IMG/M metagenome (GOLD analysis project Ga0210003, IMG submission 182804) | Deep subsurface microbial communities from Baltic Sea to uncover new lineages of life (NeLLi) - Landsort_02402 metaG (SPAdes) (version 2) | ecosystem: Environmental > Aquatic > Marine > Oceanic >... | reverse complement strand
GGTGGGGTTGAAATTGGGTTTGTTTTTCAGGCGTCTGGATGGTTTGATATTTTGATAAGCCGTTGTTAGTGCAGTAGTTACGTTCATTTGGGTGTGCAGCAAATTGGGTTTGTTTTGCATAAAAGGGTTGTAGTTTGCAGTTAAACTGGGCGGTATGGGCGGTTTGGGAAAGCTTTTGGCGAAGGCATCGACTGTCGCGATGAATCGCACGAGAAAAGAAACCCCGCGAATGAATCGCAGGGCTAAGATTGTTTGTTGCGATTGTGGTCATAGCCTCGATTCTCGATTCTCCTTTTTGGGTGCTTAGAAAAAGTGCGCCCTTCTGTAATAGGTGTGGATCTATCGCATACTGTCGAAAATTCGGGGGGTTTTGGCTGGGTTAGATGGCCTAATCGCTTGTGGGACAAGGGGTAAGGGATTAGCGGTAGTTGCGGGGGATTTCGAAGAAGTGCGTTCGGTTTTGATTGATTAGGGTCCGGGAGCCACGGGGGCAGCAGTGAAAGGCAAAAGGCAAAAAGTAAAATGACAAAGTAAAGAGGAAAAAGAACTGTGGAACCGCGAATGGACGCGAAGTGCTTTTAAGCATGTAAATAGAGCAAAGAGAAAGGAAGATGGTCGGCTTTGGTGTGCTCGGTAAGGATTGCTCGCAAAGTTAGCTCTGTCGCAAATGCTTGGCGCCCTCCACAGGCCTGCCGGCCTATATGGGAAGCTGACCTCAACGCTGAGGGGTACGTGGGGATGGGAAAAAGGTTTACAGGGGGTTTTTGGGACAGTAGAATTAGAAGGTGAGGTTTTTGGGCGTTATGAGTAAAATTGAATTTGCGGCGCGCACAATATTTTTAGCAGTAATCGTATCTATCCGGTTTTACAAGGGGTTACGACGTTTTTGAAATCGTCCAACTTTTTAAATTCTGTTACTTTTTTGGTTCCGGCTACGCCGGCTTAGGGTAATGATTGCATGATAAGTGCTGAGAATATAAATCACGATGAAAAACAGCAGCAGGTTATCTCAAGAAGAAGAGTAGCGGACCATGGCGAAGTCTTTACCGCTAAGCGGGAAGTGAACGCCATGCTTGATTTGGTAAAGCAGGAAGCGGAGAGGATTGACTCCAGATTTCTCGAGCCAGCCTGCGGTACGGGGAATTTTTTGGCAGAAGTATTGGAAAGAAAGCTTCGCGTTGTTGAAAAAAGATACGGGAAAAGCCAGTTGGAATATGAACGATATTCGGTTATTGCCATATCCAGCATCTACGGCATCGACGTTCTTGAAGATAATGTCATTGAATGCAGAAAGCGGCTTTTTGACATTTTCAACCATCGGTACATGAGTCTTTTCAAAGAAGAATGCTGGGGAGCGGTCAAATACATTCTTGATCGCAATATCATCTGGGGTGATGCGCTCACACTGAACACCGTAGGCGAGAATCCTCAGCCGATAGTCTTTTCTGAATGGTCGCCGGTCAATGGCAGCATGATCAAACGTAGGGACTTTGCTTTCCATGAATTGCTTTTTTTTGCTGGTTTGAGAGAAAAACCGCTCTTTTCCGATCTTGGCGAGGAGGTCTTTATTCCCGAACCCGTAAAAGAGTATCCTTTAACCTATTACCTGAGGGTTGCCGATGCTGAACAGCAATAATTACAATCCGGATGTGCTGACCTGCCTTGCGAACTTGAGCAGCGATGAAGTTTTCACGCCGCCGCAGTTAGCGAATCAGATTCTTGATTTATTGCCCAAAGACATCTGGAGCGATAAGAATACTACTTTTCTCGATCCGATGTGTAAATCAGGAGTGTTCCTTAGGGAAATTGTCAAGAGGCTAAATGTTGGCTTAAAAACAGCAATCCCAAACGAGCGAAAAAGAGTAAACCATATTTTCAAAAATCAGCTCTTCGGCATCGCCATCACAGAGTTGACATCGCTGCTTTCCCGAAGATCGGTTTACTGCTCCAAAACTGCCAACGGAAAATATTCTGTCTGTGAGACTTTCGACAATCAACAAGGAAATATTATTTTTGATCGGATTGAGCATGGCTGGAAAAACGGCAAGTGTCAGTTTTGTGGGGCTAACCAAGCCAACTTAGCGCGCGGCGACGAACTTGAAACCCACGCTTATCAGTTTATCCATACAAAAAAACCGGAGGATATATTTAAAATGAAATTTGATGTGATTATTGGAAATCCGCCGTATCAATTAGATACAGGTGGTTCAGGTAGGCAAGCTACGCCAATCTATAACAAATTTGTTCAGCAAGCTAAAAAATTAAATCCAAGATTTTTAACGATGATTATTCCTTCTCGGTGGTTTGCTGGTGGAATGGGACTCGGCGATTTCCGGAAAAATATGTTGCACGATAAACACATCAGTCACTTGACCGATTTCACAAATGCAAAGGACTGTTTCCAAGGAATCAGTATCAGTGGGGGCGTAAACTACTTCCTTTGGGCGAAGGACTATAACGGCCCTTGTAAGTTCACGAGCATCCATGACAGCAAGAGTAATACTTTGGAGCGACACTTGGATGAATTTCCGGTGCTTGTTAGGTACAACGAAGCCGTGAGCGTAATCCACAAAGTGTTGAGCAAGAGGGAGACGTTGATCAGTGACATCGTGAGTTCGATCGATCCCTTTGGGTTTCCAACATCTGCGCGGGGAAGGTCAATGGGTGGAAGGGGCATGCTGAAGCTCTATTCCAGCAAGGGTGTTGGCTTTGTATCGAAGAGTGAAGTAACTCAAGGGATTGACTTGATAAACAAGTACAAGATCATGGTCAGCCAAACAATATCTGAACATGCGGGCGAACCCAGCAAGGACGGCACATTCAAACTGCTGTCGACTGTGAAAGTTTTGTCTCCTGGCGAAATTTGCACCTTCTCTTACATCACCGTTGGGGCGCTGGACTCCAAAGCAGAGGCGTTAAACCTGAAGGCGTATCTCGAAACCCGCTTTGCTCGCTTCTTGATGCTTCAAGCCGTATCTTCGATACATCTGAGCAAAGAAAAGTTCATCTTTCTTCCTCTTCAGGATTTCAACAAGTCTTGGAACGACGCAAAACTCTACAAGAAGTATGGCTTAAACAAAGATGAAATCGATTTTATCGAATCGATGGTTCGCCCGATGGAGTTGAATAATGAGTAAAGATTTTTTCCCTCAAAGACCTGATTCTAAACCGACCATCTATGCCTACAAGGATACTCATCCTCAATATAAAGGCTTGCTCAAAGTCGGCTATACCGCTGTAGATGTTAAGTCACGGGTGTCGCAGCAATACCCTACGGTCCGTCCCGGTAAATTACCGTATAAGATTGTTCTGGAAGAATCCGCCATGCGAAATGACGGTACAGTCTTCACCGATCACGAAGTTCACCAGCATTTGAGGCAAAAAGGAATTAAGAATCCAGATGGCGAATGGTTCAAGTGTTCGGCTGATGTTGTAAAATCGGCCATCATTGCTGTAAAGACCGGCCAGATGAATGAGGAAAACCGCTCCCTTGATTTTGAGATGAGGCCCGAGCAGACCGAGGCGGTGGAAAAAACGGCTGCCTACTTTAAAAGTTTCAGGAAAGAAAACCACGATAAAACGCCTCATTTCCTTTGGAACGCAAAAATGCGATTCGGAAAGACCTTTGCCGCATATCAACTCGCCAGAAAAATGGGCTGGTGCAAGGTATTGGTGCTTACATTTAAGCCAGCGGTTCAAAACGCCTGGGAGGAGGATTTGAAGTGCCATATTGATTTGAAAGGCTGGCAATTTATCTCCCGAAACGGTTTGAGCTTTGAAGATGCGAAAAAAAATAAACCGTTTGTCTGCTTTGGCTCGTTTCAGGATTATCTGGGGAAAAATCCGGCCGGCGGAATTAAAGTAAAAAACGAATGGGTACATGCCATGAATTGGGATTGTGTTATATTAGATGAATACCATTATGGCGCATGGCGTGAAAATGCCAAAGAGCTTTTTGAAGCGGAAGACAAACAAGAGGCCACGTTCGCAGAGGGTGAGGGCAGAGAGTATTTTGATGAGGAGCTAATGCCGATTACGACAGATGCCTATTTGTATCTTTCCGGCACACCGTTTAGGGCTATTAACTCGGGCGAATTCATTGAAGAGCAGATATTCAACTGGACCTACTCCGATGAGCAGCGGGCAAAAGAACAGTGTCAGGAAGAAAACAACCCCTATGCGGCGCTACCCAGAATGGTGCTGATGACTTATCAGCTACCAGATTCGATCCGTGAAATCGCTATGCAGGGGGAGTTTGACGAGTTTGATTTGAATGTATTTTTCTCTGCTGATGGAATAGGAGGCAAAGCAAAGTTTAAATATCAAACCGATGTCCAGAAGTGGCTTGATTTAATTCGTGGGGCATTTTCAGAGACGACCATTGATAATCTGAAATTGGGAGCAAAAAAACCTCCCATGCCTTTTTCTGATGTTCGCCTGTTGAACGTATTATCTCACACCTTCTGGTTTTTACCGAGTGTTGCTTCCTGCCACGCTATGAAAAACCTGTTGGAACAGCGCCAGAATAACTTCTTCCATGATTATGAAATCATCGTTGCGGCAGGTTCAGGTGCGGGCATTGGCGTTGAGGCATTACCCCCTGTATACGAAGCGATGGACGACCCCCTGAAGACAAAAACAATTACCCTTTCCTGTATGAAATTAACAACCGGGGTAACAGTCAGGCCATGGACAGGCATTTTTATGCTTCGCAATTCTTCAACTCCCGAGATATACTTTCAAGCTGCATTTAGGGTCCAATCCCCCTGGACAGTCAAGAATCCAGACAGCACTTCACCGAACAAAGAAGAAATTATCAAACAAGAGTGTTATGTTTTAGACTTTGCACCGGACAGAGCATTGCGGCAAATTGCCGATTACAGTTGCCGATTGAACGTGGACGAATCAAATCCAGAAAAAAAAGTTGCCGAGTTTATCAGTTTTCTGCCCGTGCTTGCGTACGATGGCAGTTCAATGAAAATGATCGATGCCGCCGAAATCCTGGACATGGTTACGAGCGGTACAACCGCAACGCTTCTGGCAAGACGCTGGGAAAGCGCATTACTCGTCAATGTGGATAACAATACCTTGCAGCGGTTGATGAATAATCAAGAGGCTATGGATGCCTTGATGAGCATTGAGGGTTTTAGGAATCTGAATCAGGACATTGAGACCATCATTAATAAATCGGAAGCTATTAAAAAAGCCAAGAGGGACGCCAACGACAGAGAGTTGACCAAGAACGAGAAAAAAGAGCTCACGCAGGAAGAAAAGGAGTACAAGAGTCTCAGAAAGCAGGTCCAGGACAAGCTGATCAAATTTGCCACCCGTATCCCGGTGTTTATGTATCTGACGGACTACCGGGAACGGTGCCTTAAAGATGTTATCACCCAGCTTGAGCCGGGGCTTTTCAAAAAGGTAACCGGTTTGTCCGTAAAAGATTTTGAATTGCTTGTAAGCCTCGGTGTTTTTAACAGTGCGTTGATGAATGATGCTGTTTATAAGTTTAAACGGTACGAAGATGCCAGTTTAGTTTATACGGGTATCAACAAACATGAGGGTGAAGAGATTGGCCTGTATGATACAGTTTTAAGTCCAGAGGATTATCGGGAAACCTTTGAGAATGTTGCACAGAGGGCACGGGGTTAAGAAATGGAGAATAGGGCACAATGAATTGCGGGAGGAATATGGGCGCCCTGGCCCGGAGGACGAAGCGAATTATGGGGAGTGGCGCGGCGTGAGTTTAATAATGTTCGTGGGGGAGGTCCTTCGACTTCGTCCGCCGAGGGCGGACTTCGCTCAGGATGACAAAAGGGGCTGCGCTGCGCTCGAGATGGCAGGTAGAGGGTTTAGGGGCGTTTCGGGTTGTTTTGTTTGCATAGGTTCGGCATTTTACCACCTTAGAATCGGGCTGGTTTCTTACAGCCTTGTTCGGGGCCTAATTATATTGCTATTACGGCCTTTTGGCAATAGTTTACAAAGGCTGGCAATCAAAAACGTATATATATCCGGCCTGGGGCGGTTTTTTACCGGTCGTTTCGAAGGTGGAGCTAAAGTTTTTGGCAGGAATGATACGAAAAGATATGTATACGAGCGTTATTTGCCCGAGATTGTCTTTGGCCATCGCGTTTTCGACATGCCCGCGGGCGAGGTTTTATGAAGATTCGGATGGAAAGGTCGGTAGCCGATGCCGGAAAGAAGTTGCGAATTCGGTGGTCGCTGCTATTGGCATTGGTTGTACTTTATAGCGGTGCTGCTGTGGCACAATCGCCCAGCGGTGTGTATGTCGGCTCAAAGGTGCTGCGGTCAATGGCCAAGATGTATACGGCATACGGCAATTACGAAAAGGCCAGACCGCTGGCAGAACGTGCGCTGGCATGGGCGAGGATGAACGGTGCCTCTGATTACGAGCTTGCGGCGTGCATGATAGACCTTGCATTTGTCTATGAAAAAGAGGGCAGTCTGGGCGACGCCGAGAAAATGTGTATATCAGCATTGAAACTCGAGGAGAAAATCTACTACGAGAACCACCCGTATATTGCACAGACCCTGAGGATATTGAGTTGTATCTATAAAGAGAGCGGGAAATATGACCAAAGCCTGGCTGCGATGGAGCGGGCGATGAAGATTATGCGGCAAAGTCAGTTGCCCGACGATAAGGCGATGGCTCCATTCTACGTGGATTTTGCCAGGCTGCTGGCGACGATGGGGCGGTTGGCAGAGTCACAGGAGTATTACCACAAGGCGCAGGAACTGCTGAAAAGCAGCTATGCGGTGGATCATCTTTACATGGCGAACGTGCAGGCATCTGTGGCCCGTCTGCACAGCCTGCAGGGAAAGTACGTGCAGGCAGAGACGGAGCTAAACCATGCCCTGGTTGTGCAGCAACAGGTTTATGGCTCGAATAATCAGCTTCTGGCGTCAACGTGGTTGACGCTGGCAATGGTCTGTCAGCAAAAACGGAATTATTCACGGGCTGAGAAGCTGCTGACCAGGACTTTGGAGGCAGTGGATAACGACAGCAAGACCGAGAGTCTGTTCCTCGGGCCGGCACTGAGCGGGCTTGGTCAATTGTACATCAGCCGCGGCAACTATGCCAAGGCAGATGATGTTTGTCACCGGGCGGTATCGGTGTTGGAGAAGTCACGAGGGCCGGATGACGTTCACACTGCGATGGCATTAAACAATCTGGCGAAACTTTACATACATCAAAAGAAATACTCCCAGGCACAGGAGCTTTGTGACAAGGCATTGGATTCGCTTGAGCGTGTTTATGACCGCGAAAATCCCAATGTGAGCGAGGTCCGAAGAACAATCGCTCGGTTAAACCGGCGGTCAGCAATGGTTGCAAATGCGGTAGTATCACAACTCAACATGGATTCAATTAACGAACTGATTGCCCTGGCAAGGCCCAACTGAACGTGCCTGCTCGCCGCCCGGCTTAGGCCGATAATTGCACCGCCGCACTCATTTTTCAAATCCGCACCTCATGCATAAATCCCAAGCACATCGATACAGCCGGCTCTTTCACTCGAAAGCCACAGCAAAAGAATAAACTCCCTGTTAAGTTGTTGGGTAAATTTAACGATTTTAGCTTTGCAGCCACGCAGGTTTTTGGCTGATGCGGGTTTTATTGCGATATTTTAATACTACAGCGCAACATAATAATAGATGAGATTGCTAATCTCTTATCGCATAAACAGTTATGCCAAAGGGGCTAAATTCTAAATCCTAATATCCAAATTCTAAACAACAACGGTCGGCCAATCAGTGTTTTCGTTTCAAAAATTCGGATTTCGAACATTTGATATTGTTTTGGATTTAGGATTTAGTGCTTCGGATTTTAACGGAAAATAAAGACTTTGCATCGCTAACCTGAACAGCCTCGAAAGTATTTTCGACCAGGGCCATCCTCACATAAGCAAAGTTCTGGCAACTATATCTCAGTTGCACGCAAAGGCCGCAAGTACCGGCGCGACGAAAACGGTGTGCATCACGTCCCCAAGCGTTCCCTCGATGAATTGATTCTCGATTAGCCGCTATTTGCTCAGGGCACCTTCGGGAACTTCATCGCCAACAACAATGCTGTCTTTCGCAGGGCATTTGTCATTATCGCTGAGCATTATATTGCCGGTTCTGTCGCCTTTGAGCTTTAGAAAAGTCTTTACGGCATCGGGACAGGCTGCATTTTCAATCCTGATATTTTTGGAATTGGTAATAGTCGCCCAAGGCCCCTTCTCGGGATTAACTGAGATATTCTTTAACGTAATATCAGTGGCGTCAGTAATCTCAATTCCGTTTTCAGAGGTCACTTGAATGTTTTCGAGTGTCACTCGTTTGATTGCCTTTTCAGGCAGTCCCCGGATAACGATTGCATCTTTGGTGCCGTTGCAGACAAGATTCTTCACATGGATATTGCGGAACAGCGGAGCCTTGTTACTTGTCGGGTCCTGACCCCCGCTATAAAAACTATTAAGAAGCAAGGCATCGTTATCTACCGAATTCATCGTAAGGTTTTCCAGCCAGACGTTCTCGACGACACCGCCGCGACCTCTTCGCGATTTGATCCGGACGCCTCTTCCGGTTTTGGTGAATGTGCAATCATGTATATAAATATTTCGCACGTCACCAGACATTTCACTGCCTATCGAAACCACACCGTCACACTCTTTGCCCAGCCCGAATCGGCAACCTTTGACAATGATATTCTCACAGGGCTTGTTTACCCGCCAACCGTCCGCGTCGCGACCCGACTTGATGGCGATAGCGTCGTCATCGGTATCGAAAAGACAGTTCTCTATCAGCATGTTCCTGCATGAATCAGGGTCAATACCGTCACCGTTGGGCCCGTACGTCTCAAACCGAACGTTCCTGATTATAACGTTCTCGGAGTATATCGGCTGGATAGTCCACATAGGACCATTGGTAATCGTAAAGCCCTCCATCAGCACATTCCTACAGTTGATAGTCACGACGAAATTAGGCCTTATAGCGTCTTTTACCGTTCCGAATATGCGTTTTTTAACAGGGATCCCCTCCGCAGCCATTTCGTGCATTTTCTTTACCGACTTTTCGCAGCGTCTCTTCCAGGGCCACCACGCCTTTCCCTGCCCGTTTAAAACGCCCCCACCTGTTATCGCTATATTCTCACAGCCGTTAGCGTAAATACAGGGTGAATAATTGTACAACTCGATCCCCTCATAGCGACTAAGCACTACCGGCAAATAAGCATCGTATTCCGTGCTGAACAGCACCTCGGCACCTTCTGAAATGTGCAGATTGACATTGCTCTTGAAATGTATTGGTCCGGTCAGCCATTTACCCGCCGGTACAATTACCGTGCCCCCTCCCGCCTTCGAACAGACGTCGATAGCATCTGCGAAAGCTTTTGTATTCATGGTCTGTCCGTCACCTACAGCGTTGTAGTGGCGTATATCGAAACTCCTGTCGGCAAACATCGGCACCGTCAACGCCGGCATATCGAACGGCGCGTCAATTTTGATGACGTTAGCGTGACAACCAACGGCATCGATCAAAGCTAAAAACACCGCTACAATAAAAACGACTTGCCGGCCTTTTCGAAATCCTGGATATCTGCTCATTGCTTTGTTCCTTCTCTTTGTATCAACTGAAATTTCTTATTTATACTTGCTCAGCTATGCTGCTTAGCCTTATTGCAGATAGAATATCAAACCTGCCTCGAAAACTCAAGACTTCCAACTTCATTTGTCACGAACTACCTGGGGAATCCGGGATTAAAAACGCCGCTGCCTCGCGGTTGAAGACCTCTCAGCAAGGCAGAACCCCGGCATTGCTCACAGCAGGCTGAGAAGGTTTCACGATGCCGTAAAAAGCTATCCAACTGAAACGGTTGACAGGGAATTACAGGCAGCATAAACTATGAAGCAACGAAGCAGCCGACAAACCTGCAAGTACGGCCGGGACGACGTCGCAAAAAGCTCACGTAACATTATTGGAAAGGCGCAGGCCATGAGAGAAACGGGTATTCTTAACAATGATATTTCCGACGTGATTTCGATGATGGGCCATATGGACGAGATGATTGTCTGTGACGCCGGTTTTCCCATCCCCTTAGGCGTAAGGACAGTCGACATATCACTGGCAGTGAACAAACCCACGGTTTTGGAGCTGCTCGATGAGCTTAAGAAGCACTTTTCGGTGGAAAAGCTCATCATGGCCGACGAGACGAAAAAGGTGAGTCCGAGCAAGTTCGAGGCTATCGTGGATATTTTCGGCGGCGACATACCAGTGGAGACCATGGCGCACTCGCAACTTAAGCAGAGAAGCAAAACCGTAAAGGCCGTCATCCGTACCGGCGACTTTACCGCCTACTCGAACGTCCTGTTGGTTTCAGGGCCGGGCGACCGCTGGTACTGCGAGAAATAGCGAGGAAAGGGTACAGATGATTATCGGTGTGCTGAAAACGCATATCCACATGCAGGGAATCAAGTCCCTGAAGGGAAAAAGAAGCATTGTCAAGAGCCTTATAGGCCGTCTCAAGAGCAGGTTCAATGTTTCGGTGGCTGAAGTCGACCATCAGGACAACAAGACGTCAGCGGTCGTGGCCATTGTGGCCGTCTGCAATGAAACTTCTTTCTTAGACAGCCAACTCGATACCATCATCAGCTTCATGCAAAACGACGGGCGTTTTTACATAAGCCAAATCGACAGGGAAAGCTTCGGCGCGTAAATCAAGGGTGGGCCTCCTGCAGCCATAAGGTATCGTCGGCAGAAATCCGGCTTTGGCAGCTTATTAAGGGCCGCCTATGGTGGTGAAAAAAAACGTTCTGATTGTTTTTTTGGCTTATTTTTGTTGTTGTCTTTCAATTGCTTCAGGTATAATGTCCGCGTTACAAGAATATTCCTTCATCTCTCAGGAGTATTCGTTTAGCGATGTGAGAGAAGTAGTAGTTTTATGGTCAGGTAAGGGGCCAGGGGAGTGCAGTACAGTGACGACAGGTATAGTAAAATGGTTTAATGAGAAAAAAGGGTACGGATTTATCGCACCGGACGAAGGCGGTGACGATTTGTTCGTTCATCACTCAGAAATCAAGACATCAGGCTTTGCCACGCTTGAGGAAGGGCAAAGGGTCGACTTCGAAGTCGGACAGGGAACAAAAGGCCCGTGTGCGACGAACGTAGTGCCCGGCTAATCTCAAAGCCTATGGCAGGTCCGGAGGCTCTCTAAGATACTGGGCCTCTTTAGTGTGAAGTTCAGCATGCATGTAGGCAGTTCGAAGCTGTTTATTCTCGGCTGTAGCGGGGAGTCACTGAAAGCGTAAGTGCCGTAATGCAGGTTACAAGATGTTACAGCAGCGGCTGGTAAAGTTTTTCCGGTTTGGGGCCAAGGGTATTTTTCAGCGTGCCGAGCTTGTCGATTGTCGCTTCGATGCGGTCTCCTGCCTTTAGGAAATTTCCGGTAGCCAAAGCGACACCGGACGGTGTGCCTGTTGCGATGCAGTCGCCTGGTTCGAGAGTCACCAAATGGCTGAGGAATGAGACGATATCGGCTACCGAGTAAATCATTTGCGAAGTGTTAGAATTCTGGCGGATTTGCCCGTTGACTTTGAGCGTGAGGTTCAGATTCTGCACGTTCTCGACTTCATCGGCAGTGAGCAGATACGGCCCCATCGGTAAGAATCCGTCGGCCCATTTGCCGTTGAGCCAGTCGTAGAACTCGTCCCAAGGCCGCTGGGTACGGTTTTCCTTAAACGTCACCGAGCGGGCGGAGACATCATTGGTGATGGTGTACCCGGCGACGTAATCGAGTGCGTCCTTTTCACTGACGTCTTTGGCGGTTTTTCCGATTACTACGGCAAGCTCAATTTCATAATCTATCTCTTCGGTGTAAGCAGGCCAGGGGATAGTCTCGTCGGGGCCAATCAAGACATTTGGGGGCATAATAAAGGGTCTCGGCGTTGTAGTCATACGCGTCGAACTGGACATTCCAATTTTCGTGCCGACCTCTTTGATGTGCTTTGCATAGTTACCCGCCAGTGCCAGGATTTTGGACGGTGCCTGTATCGGGGCGGCAAGCCCGACCGAATCCAGATTGATGACGGCATCTTCAGAGCCGGCAATCGCGGCAAGTGTTTGAAGGCATGTGCGGCCTCTTTGCAGTATCTGCCTGACGCTTCGCGGAGGGTTCGGCCCCTTCCATGCAGAGGGTATATCTATCAATCCTGTGTCGGTCAGTATCGCAATTGAAAGCACCTTCTTGGTCGAATATGTCACTAACTTCATTTGTGTCTCCTTGATTACAGCGTTCTGCCCGGCTAATCAGGTTCGTTTGGTCTGTATTTGGAGTTGCTGTTGCGCCCTTTCCAGCGTGACTGCCAGTGCCCGAAAAGTATTCTCCTGCCCGTAGGCTTCTGCTGGGCGGGTTTGAAAACCATCTTTTTTCGCCAGGCGATAATTTCATCGGTAATTGCCTGCTGCTGCTCCTGCGGCAGTTCAATCCTGTTTGCTTCGAGCGGGTCGTTGGCCAAATCGAATACGGAAAACCTTTTGTTCGTGGGGTTGAACATAAACTTGAAATCTCCCTCTACATAACCGGAGGGTCCCTCGTGCTTCCAGTCGCAAAAATGTACTTTCCTGCCGACAGGCGTTTTCCCGAGTGCGTCAATGCCGTCAAATCCGCCGCTTTTGGTATCAAAGCCCAACAGCCCCAGCAGGGTCGGCGTAACGTCAAGGTTGCTTACAGGGGCGGTCACTGTCGTTCGGGATTGGATCAGCGAGTTTGCACGAATCACCCACGGTATCTTGAATACCTCATCGAAGCCTATACGTTCGTGACCAAGCATCCCATGCTCGCCGAATGCTTCGCCGTGGTCGCCGACAACGCAGAGAATCGTATCATCCCTGATGCCAAGGGCGCCAAGCTCGGCATCGAGGGCTTCTATGAACTTGTCGGTATAATAAATCGACCGCTGATAACGCCTTACAGGCTCATGCGGGTTTTCCTTGAGCCATTCGGGCAACTGCTCGACAAACCAGTCGGGAACCTCGTATGGGTCGTGTGTAATGGAACACATGATGGCCAGGAAAAAGGGGGATTTGCCGCTTTTTATCCATTTGCTGACAGGCTGGAGGATTTTGAATTCGTCGCATCCGAGATAACCGACGAAGGCGTTCGGATCGTTGAGGTCCTCCCTGGTCCAGAATTTGTCGAACCCGAGATTGTAAGCCAGGGACGGTCTTGATTCGAAAGTCCCCTTGGCCGACTGAAAAAAAGCCGTTCGGAAATGGAGTTTCTGCTTCAGAATCGTGGCGAGACTCGCATACGGTTTGTCCGCAGGGACCGTCTCGACAATATCGTGTGAAGGCGAAGGATACCTTCCTGTCAAGATTGCGAACAATGCTTTTGTGGTATGACAAAGTGCCGAACGAGCGTTAAGAAAAGCGGCCCCTTCATCGGCCAGGTGCGCAAGATAGGGCGTGAGGTTTGCGTTTTTATCATACAGGGAAGTATATTTGAATTGTACGCCTTCGAGAACAACCACAACCACATTATGGTTCACATGTTTTGCCTGATTCGACCACGATATTTTTGCCTGGTCCATAGTGGGTATTCTTCGCTGCGCATCGTTCAAATCTCTTCTGCGCAGAAGCCCGGTATGCGGTATTAAGAAAAAGCTGACAGCCTTGAGGTGACAATTGTAACTGAGTCCTTCGGCAAATGCCTGCCTTGACCGTCTTCCGGCAATCGTGACGCGAGCCAACAGGGCGCAAAGTATAACGACCAGGCAGCCGAGAATTCGCAGCTTGAATCGTTTGCGGTTGTAAGCCGGTTGTCTCGACTTTGCCAGTACCATGAAGAAAAATGTTAAAGCTATGGCGCTGGGGCCGAGCAGGATTATTGCTACTGTTGGCATTTTGATAAGATTGACGCCAATAAGACGCAGTGCGTTGAACGTATCGTGAATCAGCGGCATGAGTACAGACGGCAGGATTTGACGGCCTGTCCTCATCACCAGACCCGCATTCATAACGGACCACGTGCACACGACGGCAGCGACAATCGTTGCTGTTCGGATAACCCATCTGTGAGGCCATCGAAAACAGGCGACAGCCAGCACAATTTCGATGGCGAGAAGAAAGGCGATATCGGCAAGTATCCAGTTAAAGTATTGATCGACCATTCCCGTGCGACAGGCCTGAAGGAATTTGACAAGCAGGGTACAGAATAATGCCGCCCACACGATGACACTGTAAGGCCGCCGAGCCAGAAGAGCATAGAGGCGTCCAAGAGGCCCCGCCTTTTCAGCATTACCCTTTGATTGTGTACTGCTGCTATCCATAGCTCAACCAACATACTAAGAATATGGACAAATAGCAACGTGTAAACCGGCGGCCGGAAAATCGATGAGATTGCCCATGATGGCGTTGCTATAATCCGAGGCTCGCCATGGTCGCATCCAGTGTTATCTGGGCGTAAGCAATTGACGTGTCTGCAACGCCGTAGTACACGTTGAGTTTCTCCTGGTCGAGAATCAATCCGCAGCTAAATACCACGTTCGAAAAGAAACCGTCACATTCGTAGTCAGTCTCCGGTGCGAGAATGGGTTGGTCGGCCCTTGCGATGACTTTCCATGGCTGGTCGGCATCGAGGAGTACCGCCCCCAGGCAGTACCTGTTATTTCGGTCGGCCCCGTGATAGATTTCCACCCAGCCGGCCTTGGTTCTGAACGGCACGGCACTTGCGCCTATTTTTGCCTCGTCCCAGGAATTGTCACGCCGGCCCATGAGTCGACGATGATTGCCCCAGCATAGCAAGTCCGGCGATTCACTAATCCATATATCGTGTTTGCTGAACAGCGAAGACACCGGCCTGTGCAGTGCGTAGTATCTGCCGTGGATTTTTTCAGGAAAGAGCACAACGTCTTTATTCTCCGGGCAGAATATGACACCGTGACGTTCGAATGTCCTGAAGTCCTTAGTCGATGCCAGCGCCGTCGATACGCCATAGGGAGAAACCGCAACATAGTCTATGTAGTACGTACCATCGATGAGGCTGATTCGAGCGTCTTCAATTCCGAAGCTCTCATATTCATTCGCCGCAGCCAGGGCCGCATCCTGTTCAATTCTGAAATGCACGCCGTCTTCGCTGCGTGCCGGCTTCAAATGCGAAATGGAAGTCAGCAGAGTTGCATTGGGCGTTACTATCAGCCTCGGGTCGGAAAAGTCGGCTTCGATATTCTTCGCAATGTCTTTGGTCACAATTGCATCCGAAGCGGCATCATGAAACGCCACACGCACGACATTCGGGTCGCGTTGAATCGGTCTTTCCGCCACACGAAGCAGCAGGATAACCTCTTTTGAAAAACGGGCGACACCGGGATTGAACACGCCGATAACTTCGAAGTCATCTCTCGACGGCTTGATGTCGTTGGGTTTAATTATGGGATTGTCACCACAGCGAAATACGTTCACCTGACAGTTACTCCTTTTGCAGCAATCACCCCGGTGCGCCGGGGTCGAACACATCATCCTAATGTACAATACCCTGATAATAGTGCCGCTGCAAGTGTTTGTCCGGCCGAGAAAATTGTCAGCCTAAAGGGGGTAAAGCCGGGGAGAGTTAATGTGGTTTCACACCCGACAAGTGGCCTCAATGGATGAGCGGCTTTGTTGCTATTGGACATTGATTAGGTCGTAGTCGGTGGTTCCAAGGCTGATGGCCTGGGCGTGGTCGAGTTGGTGGTTGGGGTTTAGCTGATTGTTGCCGATTAGTTTGGGCAGTTCTTTGCCGGCTCGTTGTTGAACCGCATCGAGTGTGGCCTTGTCAACGGCGACGGGGTCTGTCGAGGCGAATATGCCGATGTCTTCTGTAATTTGGGGCATGTTGGAGATGTTGAAGCAGTCGCAGTCTTTTGTTATGGAGATTGCGAAATTGAAGAATGCAGCCTTGCCTTTTTTGTTCTTGAGGACGCCGAGGGCGTGTTCAGCGATGCTCTTTTGGAAGGTTTCGGTTTCGGTACCCCAGTCGCAGTTTATTGCTTCGAATCTGCACAGCGCCAGGCATTGGCCACAGCTTATGCACTTTGTTTTGTCGATGTGGGCCTTTACGTCGTCGAGCGTAATGGCTCCTGCCGGGCAGTTTTCATAACAGATGCCGCATAGTTGGCAATTGTCTGTAACACTAAGCGTTAGTGCGGAGTGCTGCGTCATTTTGCCTTTCTTGCTCGCGCATCCCATGCCGAGCGTTTTTAGCGTTGCGGCAAGGCAGGCGGCGGGATGGCCTGTGAAGTGGGCGATAGACAGAATCGAATGTGCCTGTGCGATGGCTGAAGCAATGAAGACCTGTTTGTGGAGTATGGCATCGATTTGTACGGGTGTCTCGACCATTCCAGAGAGGCCGTCTGCGACAATAAAGGGTACGCCGAGGCCCTGTATGCTAAAGCCATGCTCTGCAGCAACGATGGAGTGGTCTATAGCGTTGTGACGGCTGCCGACGTAGAGAACGCATGAGTCCGTGATGAACGGTTTTGCTTTTCGGGCGAGCAGTTCTTCGACGAGTGATTTTATGCAGGCTGCCGGCAAGTGCGTGGTGTTGCCCCTTTCGCCGATGTGCACCTTTACGGCAGTGAAGTCATTGGCGCAAAAGCACTTGCCGAATTGGGCGGCTTCGAAGAGTTTGCGGGCTTTTTCTGAGATGACAGATGTGCCTTCTTTGATGGATGCCGGTATAAAATAGACTTTGGAACTCATCGGTAATTACCCCTGGAGTATCTGGCGAAAATTATTCTGTCACAGTTCGGTTATTATACCTGGCCGCAAAATAATAGCAAGGCTGTCTCGGCCAACACCATTGCCTTCATTCCGAAACACGCTATAATAACCGCCAAAGCAGCGCGAACAAGAAAAAGGTCTTCGAATTGAAAGCACGGTAATTAACATGAAAAAAACGCACCGCACCTGTCGTTATTATACCATCGCAATCTTGTTATGCCTGGCCTCCGCAAACGCATACGCCGACGATTGGCCTAATATCAGGGGGCCGAGGCACAACGGAATCTCCGCCGAAAAACTCCTCGTCAACAAAGATACCACCGTCCGAAAGCTCTGGGACAAAACTATCGGTACTGCCACTTCCTCAGTCGCCATAAGCAATGGCCGACTCTACACAATGGGCAACATCGGAATAAAGTCCGACCCCCAAACTCACACCGACATTGTCTACTGCTTCGATGCCGCAACAGGCCAGGAAATCTGGAAATTCCCATACAAGTGCGGCCTCAACTTCAAAAGCAACACACCAACAGGCCCATTCGCAACCCCGACCGTCGACGGCGACCGCGTATACACATTCAGCAGAAAAGGCGACGTCTACTGCCTCGACGCCAAAACCGGTAAAAAAATCTGGTACAGAGACCTCGAGACCGAACTGAACCTCAAACCACCCTTCCAGGGCGGCTTCGCTGGCTCACCGCTGATACTCGCCGGCATCGTAATACTGAACGCCGGTGACGCCGGAACCGCTTTGGACAAACAAACAGGCAAAACCATCTGGACCAGCCAAACCGCAGAAGCCGCGCAGGCGACACCCGTACCATTCGAAAAGAATGACCGGCAATGCGTCGCCATCTTCAGCGGGTACGGCCTCGTGGCAGTCGATGCCGCATCCGGAAAAAGGCTCTGGAGTTTCCCCTGGGACACCAAGTACCGCACAAACGTCGCAGACCCAATCATTGCCGACGACAAAGCCTTCATCTCATCATGGTACAGAATGGGCTGCGCACTGCTGGATATTTCCGGACAAAAGCCGCGCCAAATCTGGCACAACAAGGACATGCAGAACCACTACAGCACCTGCGTATTATGGAAGGGCTGCCTCTATGGATTCGATGTCGGAAACCTGAAATGTCTCGATTTCGAAACGGGCCGCACAATCTGGAAAAAAATGGGAGGCCTGGGAAGAGGCTCACTAATACTCGCCGACGAAAAACTCATCATCCTTACTGAAAAAGGCACACTCATTATCACGCCGGCCGACACAGACGGATTCAATCCCATTCTCTCACAGCCCATCATCGGCGCAAAGGTCTACGCCGCCCCGGTCCTGGCGAACGGCCGAATCTACGCACGAAACGACAGAGGAAAACTCGTCTGCGTAACACTCGAACAAAAATAAATTGGAAGGCCACACATGAAAAAAACCCGCTCCAAAAAACACAAAACGCCCGGCCAAAGCGCCGTCGTAACAAGATACCTCATTATGCCCGACCAGGCAAATCCGCACGGAACCGCCTTCGGCGGCGCCATAGTAGCCTGGATAGATATGGTCGCTTCGATGGCCGCACAGAAACACTGCCAGAAAGAGGCTGTCACCGCTTCCATCGACTCACTCAATTTTAGAAACCCGATTCACATCGGCGACCACGTTGTCCTCAAGGCCTCCGTAAATTACGCCGGAACAACTTCAATGGAAGTCGGAGTCTGCGTCACCATCGAGGACCCTTACACTCAGAGAGAGATCCTTGCCACCACTGCTCATTTAACCTTCGTCGCCCTCGACAAAAACAAAAAACCAACCCCCGTCCCGCAAATCCACCCCGAAACACCCGAGGAAAAAAGAAGATACGAAAACGCCAAAATCCGCGTCCAAGCCAGAAAACAACTCCTCAAAAAAATGAAATAATAACACGCACCGACTACCTGATTCTCTGTGCGTGACACCCTGCCGCCTTTATCATCAGGAAAGCATCTCCAAACCATTGGCCGGTGTACATGAACGCATTATCAAACGTCCCGTCACTTTCAAGCAAATTGCCAAAAGGCCCATAACCATACATTTGCTCAACATCTCTCGAACTATCTATAACCTGCCGAACACTCCCAAGCGAGTCGTAGAGATAGCTGATACTGTTACCATTGTTGTAATCGGGCAGAACAAGCCGATAAATCTCATCATACGTATATATATACGCATTGACATTACAGTCTCGTTGATTCTACGGCTTCCAGCGAACCGATTCAACAATGTCCTTCTTCTTGTCTGCATCCCATCTTACAATACCTCCCCGTGCATCGTAATACTCGTGGATGTCCCCGCTTGCCAACAGTAAGTATGGATACAATTCATCTCCTTTCTTCAAAAGCTCCGCACCTCCGCTCAAATTCCAATCTCCCTGAGCTTCAAAAACGAGTACAACAGTATCAGGTACATCGGTCAGCTTCAGACCCTGAACGTTACTGTTAAAAGCAAAAGCACAACCCGAATTAACCAAAAAGGGACGCCTAAAGTCATTCTTGGAGAGATTCTTATCGTATTGCATTAGTATGTCACACCACTGGTCAGCAACAGGCAGCACCCCCTCGTTATCTTCAGCATATCTAATAATTGTTTTGCCAAGTCGCCATAGTTTATGTTTCGCCGAGGAATTTGTGAACCGTGCCAGTGAGCCCATGCCAACACTTATAAAGAAAAGCCCTCCCATAATCGCTATGATTGCATATCCTCGACCTTTGAGTTTGTCACGGTTCAAGCCAATAAGGACAAGAGCAGCAATACCCAATACGACACCCCCACTATATAAACAAAAAGAGGCACGGAATCGGAAAGTGTAAGAAAGCACCGGTAAGGGCAGACAAACAGTTGCCACGACGACCGAACTAAACGCCGTAATGGCAACGCGACTCGTCTTCTTCACACCCTGCCGAGGAAAAAAGGTCTTATAGCCATTGCTAACCGGTCTTGACCTTCCTGAGCTTTTTGATTCAGCATGTGAGTTGTTCATACATAGAAACCTAATAACCTTTTGATCATTAGTGGATTTAACGGGGTCAGGAACCTTTTCTTACTCTGACATAATTAACATCCGTTTTATCCCCTAATGTATTCCTTCCTTCGTCACAAAAACTCCTTGTCACCATAGCCATTTTACTCATCAGCCATCTGCCTTACACCCAACAATTATATCTCACCTCAACGCATTTTCAACATTTTTATTTTTACTCTGTAGTTTTGCTTTTTGCACTTTGATATTTGATTTTCTCCTCGTTTCCAGCACCAGTAACCAACTACCAAAAGAATCCAGCAGGCTGGGCTGATGAAAACATAAAACTACTCGACATCTTTTTTTACCACCAAACTTTGGGACGATACCAACTCCTTTCTAACCCACATACGGATAATCTCTGTCGATTAGGCCTTCTTCTTTCATTGCAACCCAGAAGTCACCACTAACACGCACGCTTACCGATTCGACATTCTCACGTATGCGGTGCGGCTTACTGGAATTGACAGCGATTGCAACAACCCCCGGAGCCGATAAGCCAAACTGTATACACGCAACATCGGGTTTTACGTTATGCTTCCTGCATAGCCGCATAAAACCATCCCGCCAGGCAAACAGTTCAGGCTGCTCTTTCGCGTCGGCCTTTCGGTAATTGAAATACTCCCCGCCAACCAGGAACCCGGCATTGAAAACAGCCGAATTGATTATGCCGATGCCTCTGCTGCGAAGTTCCTCCACGAAGCGAAGAAGCTCCGCTGAATGCGTGTATACAGTCAGACTACAGGCAAACATAACCCAATCGAGCTGGACCCTGTCGGCAATTTCTCGGATAACCTTCCAGTCCTTTGCCCCTACACCGACAGCCTTGACCTTCCCCGCGGCTTTGAGTTCATGCAGCGCCTTGTAGCCGTCTATGATACGCCCCAACAGCCTGCTCCGCTCCTGCTCATCCGATGCCGATGCCAGGTATTCGTCCGGGTCGTGTACCGACACGATTTGTGGCTGGTATCGACCGCCCAACAGTTCGTTCCCCTGCTGCCGGCATTCCATGATGCCGTCATAGCTGATGGCTTGTTTGGCATCGTAACCGATGCCCACCCATGCGCCGGGTTCGAACGTAGGCTCAGTGCCTTTCAAGGCAACGCGTTTCCAGGCGAGCTTATTGCTGATGATAATATCATCCGGCTTGACTGCAAGCTCACCAAGCGCCTTGCCGATTACTTCGAGCGCCAGGCCCGCCCCATATTTACCCGCACAATCCACCACCACCGGAGGCTGAATATACTTGAACCACTCGCGGACAATCGCAAGCTTGGTCTCGTATGGCAGTTCACCGTAAAGGTTTCCCAGGCAGCTCGTGCCGAAAATAATGGGCGGCACAAACAAGCCGGTTGTACCCAATTGTCGCTTTTCACTTATGCTGTCCATTTTCATTCATCTTTCAAAACACTGATAATCAACGTTAATAACAACACAATACCTGCCCAATCCCAGCTTCGAAACGGGCACAAGAGCCTGCAGCAAGCTACATTTTACCACAAAACAGCCCACAAGCCGAAGTTTATAGTTTCGCCTCCAAAGGCGCGGCATAAACTGAAACGATTGACACAAAATCAGAGGCAGCATAAACTATGAACTAATGGAGTAGCCAACAAACCTCCAACTACGACCGGGACTACATAAAATATGACAGCTAATGTCGGATATCAAACGAAACATTCACAGGCAAGTCAACCGGCGAGAACTGTTCTTGTAACGTTTCTGTTGACATTCATGTTAGCCAGGATGACTGTTTTTCTAATGATGGCAGGAACGCTGCCGGACTTCTTTCTTTATGTTAATCATCACATTGGTTGTATTTCTGCTGTTATTTTTCGAATCATTCAAATATGCCGGTATAAAGCTGGGACCGAAATTGCACCAAATAGAATCAACCGCTCTCAGGTAAATATTAATTCACTGAAAAACCTGGACTTATGATCAGGCTCAGAGACATAACATTACCCTTCGACCACAAGGAAGAAGCCCTGGCCGGCAGCATTTTGGAACGTCTGGGTATTCCGGAGCACCAACTCCTCAACTTTACTATAGTCCGCAAATCTATAGACGCAAGGCGTAAAAACCATATTGTGGCTGTTTATACAATAGACGTGGGACTAAAAAACGAGCCTGAACTGCTTTCCAGATTTTCGCAAGACATTCGGATTTCCGCTGGGCCTTCCATGAATTACCAGCTACCAACAGTCGGCAATATACACGGCGTCAGTCCTGTTGTCGTTGGAAGCGGCCCTTGCGGCCTCTTTGTTGCCTTGATCCTTGCTCAACTGGGATTTAAGTCTCTACTGATAGAAAGAGGAAAGCCAGTCGGCTCAAGAGTAAAGGATGTCCAAGACTTTTGGCATAAGGGACAGCTTAATCCGGAATCTAATGTGCAGTTTGGTGAAGGTGGAGCAGGCACTTTTTCCGATGGGAAACTTACTACCCAGATAAAGGATAGATATAACCGTTCGAGAAAAGTTCTTGAAGAATTTGTAAGGGCCGGAGCACCGGAAGAAATACTTTATCAGGCCAAGCCTCATATCGGCACAGACAATCTCGTTAAGATTGTAAAGAACCTTCGCAATACAATTATCTCGTTGGGTGGACAGGTTCGCTTTGAAACAAAACTGACAGGTATTAAAATAAAAGACAGCAAAGTTGTCGGCGCAATTGTTAACGACTCTGAAACTATCGAGACAGACACCATAGTGCTTGCCTTAGGACACAGCGCAAGGGACACATTCGACATGCTGCATCAACTGGACATACCTATAGAAGCAAAGCCGTTTTCAATAGGCGTTCGTATTGAGCATCCCCAAAGCTTGATAGACAAGGCCCAGTACGGCAGATTTGCATCGCATCGGCTTCTTGGCCCGGCTGAATACAAGCTGGTCCATCACTGCAAGAATGGCCGCTCTGCTTATACTTTCTGTATGTGCCCGGGTGGAGAGGTGATCGCTTCTTCATCTGAATCCGGAGGCATAGTAACAAACGGGATGAGCCGTTATTCTCGAAATCATTCTAATGCAAATAGCGCCCTGTTGGTAGGTGTCACCCAACGGGATTTTGGAAGCACAAGCCCCCTGGCCGGCATTGAGTTACAACGGAAATGGGAGCGGAAAGCCTTTGAGACTGGAGGCAATAACTACTTTGCGCCTGTCCAGCTTGTTGGTGATTTCTTCTCTGGCAGGCCTTCGAATGCATTGGGAGATGTTTGCCCATCATATACCCCAGGAATTACACCATGTGACCTTGCAGAATGTCTGCCTGGATTTGTTGTTGAAACCCTCCGCCTGGCGATCCCACAGATGGACAAAAAACTCAAAGGCTTCGCGAGGAACGATGCGGTGATGACCGCAGTAGAATCGAGAAGTTCTTCACCAATAAGGATTGTCAGGGATGAGACTTTACAAAGCCCCGCTATTAAAGGGCTATACCCCGCCGGTGAAGGCGCAGGCTACGCCGGCGGAATAATCTCTTCAGCCGTCGATGGGATCAAAATAGCTGAAGCCATAAGCAGCAAAACATTGAAATAGGTACAAGCCCCTGCAGCAACCTGCCATTTTACCACAAAACAGCCCACAAAGGACAGGTCGTTGAAATCGTCTCCTAATTCAGAGAACGATTTGTCTCACTTCTGCTGAAGACGTACACTTAACTTGACCATGGAGTGCTGCGTCATATGCTGTTAAGCTGTGTGTTTCCCGGCGTTCGAAGAAGCTACAGCAAGCATTATTTGTCATGCGGGAAGGGCTTTTTGGCCGGTTTTTTTTCGTTTTGAGGGGCAATAAGGCACGAATTTGCGGAAAAATACGAAAAATGCGGAAAACCCCGGGAAATTCTGTTTACAAATTACATTCTAAAGAAGACAATGACGCACAGTTGCCTCGTAACTTGATGTGGAGCAATGAATGTTTATGCCCGCCTCAGTACGGCAGATGGAAGAGCGGTGAGATGCGGAAATACGGACAACATATATGGTCTTTTCTGCACAGAATCAATTTCTGTGCGGGCAAGAACAATCCTCATGTTCCAAGAGCAACTGTAAGGACTGTTTCTGGAAAGGATTCTCGAGCTTCCCCATGTGGGCTCATCCTCGAAATACAAGGATTCCAGGAGTCAACCATATTTTGTTACCAACCAACTAATATCACTACTGTCCCATTATAAGTCGAATAATAACAATTGGTTATGAAATTGAATAATTTCGTTTTGCAAGACATTTTTCATAAGTACTTGTGTCATAGGAACTTTCTCGAAAAGTACAATGCTGAGAATTTGCAGGATTTCGCCCAAACTCAGTTCGATTTCCAGTTCCTTCTTGACAATCGCTACCAGAACGTAAACGCTGATAGCAATCCAGATTTGAGTCTTTACTGC
>Ga0210003_1001081_pt1 | contig 24183 bp, 16 predicted proteins | sample LantaG_FD_182804 | JGI IMG/M metagenome (GOLD analysis project Ga0210003, IMG submission 182804) | Deep subsurface microbial communities from Baltic Sea to uncover new lineages of life (NeLLi) - Landsort_02402 metaG (SPAdes) (version 2) | ecosystem: Environmental > Aquatic > Marine > Oceanic >... | reverse complement strand
GAAGGCCGTTGTTATTGGTCCGACCATTATCTGCAATAATGCCAGGATTGAGCGGGGAGCAGTTGTAAATTCATCAATTGTAGGGCCGAACGTTTGTGTGCCGAAGAATCAATTTGTGCAGGAAAGGGTTATCAAAGGGCCGCAATGCGATTGGAAGCGTCTGGCTCGACACAAAAGCGATAAGAGCTTGTCGCAAGATACCGATGGGTCTTTTCGCGTTTGGCCGGGCTTTTCTTATACACGATGTTTCAAACGGATTGCAGATTGTTTTGCCGCGGCGATAGTACTAATTCTTTTTGCCCCTGTTATGCTGTTCGTGGCCCTGGCAATAAAATTAACTTCGCCGGGCCCGGTGTTTTATAAGGATCGACGTCAGGGACTGCACGGCAAGCAGTTCAACTGCCTGAAATTCAGGACGATGATTATCGGGGCTGATAAGATACAGGAGATATTGCGAATCGTCAGCCAGGTGGATGGCCCGCAATTCAAGATAACCAATGATCCGCGAATCAATGCCGTCGGCTGGTTTCTACGGGAAACATATATCGACGAAATACCCCAGTTCTTTAATGTCCTGTTTGGCCAAATGAGTGTTGTCGGCCCAAGGCCTTCGCCCGAAGCGGAAAATACGTTGTGTCCGTTTTGGCGTGACGCCAGGCTGTCGGTTAAGCCGGGGATTACGGGACTCTGGCAGGTTTACAGGACACGCCAGCCAATGAAGGATTTTCAGGAATGGATACATTATGACACCGAATATGTCAGGAATCTGTCGCTGAAGATGGATTTATGTATATGCTGGAAAACAGCCAGGAAACTTTTAGGAAATTTCATTAACCAATTCTAATTTTTCGAAAGGGCAAGTAAATGCCAGGGAGATATTTTAACTGGAAATTGGCAATTGTTTTGGTTATCAGCCTTATTGTTTTAGTCGTAAGCGCTTTTGGGCTGCGGCAATGGCGCAGGACCAATAGAGCCGAGCAGGGTCTCATTCTTGGCAATAAAGCGTATGACGAGCAAAGATGGCAAGATGCGTCGGAACATCTTGGGGATTATATTGCTTTAGAACACGGCGATGTATCGGTGCTTCTAAAATATGCTGATGCGCAACTTAAAATCAGGCCTGCCAAACGTAACAGAATTCAACAAGCTATCGGAGCATATCGAACTGTATTAAGAATAGATAGAAATAATTCCGAAGCTGCAATGCAGCTTACTGAAATTTACCTGGGTGTCGGCAGCCCCGGCGAGGCGGAGCTCATTGCCAAACGACAGCTTGAGACCAATCAGGATCCCGGGCTTCGGAGAATGTTGGCCCTGGCTCTGGCAGGGCAACGGAAGTTCAAAGAAGCGGAAGTGGAATTGAAGGCCATTTCACAGGAACATCCCGAGCAAATATTGGCTTATGAGATATTAGGTCGGCTTATAGAGCAGCGTCCGGAAGATTTCACAGAGCTGCCGTCCCATTGGTACAATCAAGCCGTGGAGAAAAATCCATCATCAGCTTTGGCGTATATAATTCGTGCTGGCTTCTATCAAAGAAGCGAAGACGTGACAAAGGCTTTAGCTGACTTAGAGCAAGCCGAAAAGCAGGATTTGTCTGATTCCACGGTCCGGCTGCGCCTTGCAAAAGAACTTATAAACTTAAATGTTCTGGACAGGGCGGAAGTGCATCTTCTTGCCGTAAAAGAAACATCGCCGACGGATATTGATCTGTGGACGGCGTGGGCCGGTCTTGCTTTGAAATCACAGTCAAAAGAAAAAATGCTGACAATTGCTGAAAACGGATTGAAAGAGCTTTCTTCTCAGTCGTGGGATTTTATGCCCATGGCAACGGAGCTGTTTATCCGCTCCGGCAAACTTGAAGATGCCAATGACTGTATCTCCAAAATGAGAGAAAAGGATATTTCTCCGGCGTCAGTTGATTTCTTGCAAGGCCTTATAGCTGCCGAGCAAGGATATCTGTTTGATGCTGTCAAGTATTGGCAGCAGTCAATGATGTCCGGCAACAAGTCGGTATATGTACGCCTGGCGTTGGCATCAGCTCTGTCTCGCTTAGGTAATACGCAATCGGCGGTACAACACCTTCGCACGCTCATCTCTGAAAGCCCCGGTTTCTTTGAAGCTTACCTGGCTCTGGCCCAAATTATAGCTAAGACTGGAAACTGGGCTGAGACTGCAGCGCTTGCTGAAAGAGCGATAGGACTGTCACCAAAAAACCAGGAAGCTGTTTTACTGTACCAGCAAGCTCGGATGCAACTGTTATTGGCAAGATCAAGTGATCCAAAGACAGTGGATGTAGCGATGTTGAACGACTTGCAGCAGCAATTGTCTGTTTTGGAGAAAAATGCCGAATCCGTTGGGGAAGTTAAATTATTGCAGTTCCGTCTTGCATTGCAACAGGGTAAATTGGCCGAGGCTGAATCGCTGGCGGCCCAACTAACGCAAACTAACCTGCCAAAAGTAAAGATTGCCATGGCTGAAGTTGAACTGCTTGCCGCTCAAGACAAGATAGATGAAGCAATACTGAAAATGAATGAAGCGATTGCTGAATTGCCCGAGTCCGTTGAACTGGTCAGATACCTTGCGATTTTATTATACCAAAAAGGCGACCAAAAAGAATGCGAAGCAAGCATTAAAAATGCATTAGAGAGAATCGAAATGCCTATTGCCCAGCGAGAATTAGGTTTGCTGCTTACCCAGTTCTACACACGGTGGGAACAAAAAGACAATGCCTATACACTACTTAATACACTTGTACGAAACCTGCCCAAAGATATCCCTTTAAAGCGAAGACTTTTATTATGCCAACAAGTCATCGATGATTCGGCACAAGCCCAGCAAATTGTCAATGACATTAAAACCATCGAAGGTCAGGACGGTTGGCAATGGCGATATGAGCAGGCAAAAGTCTGGTTTGCAATGGATGATTTCAAGAATCGTTATCCCCAGATTTTGTCACTTCTGCAGGAAAATATGAAGATAAATCCCAATGACCTGACAAGCCATTTGCTTCTGGCGAGATCCTATGAGCGGGCCGGCGAGATGCAATTGGCAATTTCGACATATCGTGAGATATTAAGTCAATCGCCTGACGACCTGCGCGTGATAATTCCCGCTATTGCTGCATTTTACAGTGCAAGGGAATACGACGAAGCCGAGCAGGTTTTGAATCGTGCTTCCAGGCAGAAGCTTTATCATCCGGAACTCCAGAGACTGCAATTTCAAAGCTACCTGAGACACGGCCAATTGGATTCGGCATCGAGCATTCTCCTGGACGTTATCGAGAATGATCCTAACAACCAAACTGCCTGCTTGTCTCTTGCACTGCTCAAGATACGGCAGAATGAGTTTGACGAGGCTTCTGATCTGCTGACCAGGCTGAAAAATCTGGATCCTAAATCGCTGCCGGTAACCGCTGCGCAAATTCAGCTTAATATTCGTCAGGACAAGAAAACAGAGGCATTGAGAGTTTCTGATGAATTAGTAAAGAGCCTTAACAATGCGTCCGCTTATATTCTTCGTGCTCGAACTTATACTACGCTTGGCCGGCCCGACGAGGCTGTTAATGACCTCGATCAGGCTGTTTCAATTGAACCTGACAATATCGAAGTATGGTTAGCAAGAAGTGACTTTTACCGTTCTATAGGCCAGCCCGAAAACGCATCCGCTGACATTAAGCAGGCATTGTCTCTGAAGCCTGATAACGTCCAATTGCAAAAACGTGCCATTCCGCTATTTATACTATCCGGAAACCGCGATATGATTCAAGAGGGAAAAGCCCTTCTTGAAAAAGCTCTGGAATTAAATCCGGAAGATATTCAATTTCGGTTGCTCAAATCGCGTTTGGTACTTACCGAAGGGACCGCTCCGGCAATTGAAAGTGCCAGGAAGATGCTTCAGAAGATTACTGAGCAGCGGCCTGAAATTAGCGAGGCCTGGGTGCTGTTGGGCGAGATTGCGATCAAGCAGGAGCAGCCTGGAAAAGCTATGGAAGCTGCTTTAGGAGGCCTTGCTAACGGACCCAACGACAAGAATTTATTACTATTGAAAGCGAGAGCGGAGGCGGCACGGTCACCGGTTCTGGCAATTCCAACTCTCAGGCTACTGCATGAGCTGGATCCAGGCGATCTTGGTGTTGCCGTGTTGATGGCCAATACATATATTAAGGCAGACGAACCGGACAAAGCCATAACTCTGTTGAGAGAGCAATTGTCTGTTTGTGATGTTTCAGATCGCGGAAAATGCAAAACTGCTTTGGCCGTTGCCTTATATAAAAGTGGCAACAAAGCGGAAGCCCAGAAAGAATTTGATTCCCAGCTTGAGTCTGAGCCAAACGATCCGGGTCCCTTATTAGCGCAAGTGCAGTTACTAAAAGACGACAAATCCTGGAGCGAACTGAACCGAAAGGTCGTTGGCTGGTACGCAAAGCATCCGGAAGACAGTCGTACTACTGTATCCATTGCCAGGGATTTGATGTTAGTTGGGGACAGCCAGGCCAGGAAAGCATCCGAGGATATACTTCGGATTATGCTGAAAAATAATACAGATTCTATCGAAGCTATGAGTGTTCTTGCTGTCCTGCTGCAAATTAGCGGCCGGCCCGAAGAATCCTCCACACTTTACGAGCGAATCATCGAGCTTGATCCTGACAATATAATCTCCATGAATAACCTTGCCTGGCTGATGAGCGAAGTACAAGGTAAACATAAGGAAGCGCTCGATCTTGCCCAGAGAGGGTTGCGCATTGATCCGAACTATTATGATCTAATTGATACTCGTGGCGTTATATACTACCGGCTGGGTGAATTCGATAAAGCCATCAGTGATTTCAATAAGTGTATAAAGCTTTATCCCGGTATCACACCATCAAGCATTGGTACACGTTTTTATTTAGCAAGAGCTTTTGCCGAACTTGGACAAAAAGACAAAGCAATTCAATATTTGAAAGAGGCTTTGGAATTAAATAGCCCAAACGGCGGTTTATCAACGGCGGACCTGGACGAAGCACAGAGTCTGCTCAAAAAGTTACAGGAGGGCAGTTAACCATGCTACAATTGCCAAATTCACAAACCGAGAATATAGGAAGTGGTGATTCCGGCTATATACAACCGGATGTTATTCTACTTAACCCAAAGCAATGGTCTTATGTGCAAAACCGGTACAATTTAACGCCGCGTGAGCGCCAAATAGCAGAATTGGTTTGCAAAGGTTTCAGGAATGGTAATATAGCTAAGTATCTGCGCATAAAACCAGGTACTGTGAAAACTCATACAAGAAATATTTATCGGAAAATCCACGTCAAGAGCAAAATTGCGATGCTTTTAAGATTTGTGACTGATTCAAGAGACCTTTAGAATCAGTATGTATGAGTGGATATATTCTGCTCCTTTACGGGCTGAGTAAAACCGCTGAGATAATTCCTGCCTTATAATTCCCACCTATAACTTCCGTAGATACGACTCGCCTTATTCGTACTACCACGCAAGATACCTGAATCCAATCATAACCAGCTTAATTGGGCTTTTAATTCCGCTCGCAACTCTCCAGAAGGCTTCAGCTGCGCTTTAGAATCCGGCACAACTGATAATAGGTTTTACGCCTGCATCATTTCCACTCAATCTGCAAATCAAATTCGTCTTAATAGCATACATTAGCTGTCACTTCGATTAGAGTCATTCCGTAAGATTAAAATAGTATTCTATTTTTCTTAAATTACAAAATATGCACTAAAGTCATCGTGTTTAAATGAATGTTGTCGCTGGATCAGTTAAGATATATTTGATTGATGGTCCGGATCTTATAGGAAAATCGAGCAGTTTCGACAAGCTGAATCAACCAAGTGGAGCGGCTCGCCAGTTTCCGATGCCGTCCCACCAGGAACTGATGTAGTCAACAATAGCTTTGTTTTGGTACCTCTGTTTGCATATAGCCATTGTCATATCGCGAAGTTCCCGCATGCAGCTTAGTCCCCCGGTTTGCCATGCATTGACTCCTATGCCGACCGCTTCCTGCTCGACCCGCTTAATATCCGTTATATCTGCCGTCAAAAGTCCGGCAAGTTTTTCAGCCTGTGGCTTCAGTACTTCCTGCCAATAGAGCCTGTTCGATTCTTCCTTCTCTAACACTTCTTCAAGCAAACGTGCCCTTGCCTTTTGTTTCTCGTCTCGTTCGGATTTGGCCTGAGCCAGCCGTAGGGCGCGATGTTTTCGACTCACCGGCAATATCATTTCGATCAGACCGATTAGCGGATCCACAATCACCCAGACCAGAAATGTTGTGCCAAGAGTACCCATCGCGATTCCCAGCAGGAATTGGCGGATTGAATTTGTGCCAATCATTCCCAGTAAGCCCGACAGGCAGCCAAGAAACGGAGTTAATACATAGAACGCCGTGTAATATATTGTATTAGTCAGCGGATGTTCCACATGCACATTCTGGCTGCTGCTGATCCCTCTGAAAATCGCAAACAAATATAGACTGACCAGTAATAGAATGATTAATGCGCCTTGCCCGGATATGGAAAATACAATCCACCAATCAATACCGGCCTGTCGCAAGGCTAAAACCAAGATATAGCCGACGCAAAGAATGAACCAGACTGTGCTGGCAATATGGGCAATTCTTAATTCAGATCCCCGCCTCATCTGTTTTACCACTCTCCTGTTCTAAATTCGTTGTACGCTGGTTAAAACATGCTTAGCTGCAAAGCTGTCAATAGCCTAAGCCACGGTAACGCGTAGAATCTTGAGCATCTCCGCCTCCGAACATATAGTAACCAGAAAAAGCTCGCGTAATGGGCCGCATGAACTCTTCTATTACCATTGCGGCAGCAGCAAGGATTGTTGGCGGCACATAGATGATATCACCTTCCTGCAGTAATACATCCTTAGAGGCATCGCCGTGAGCAGCCGCGCGGTCAAAGTTAAATTCGTAGATTTTTGCCTTAACGTCCTTATTAGCTGATGGTCTTATTACCTGGATACGTTGCTCCCATGCCAATATCGTCGGGCTTCCCGCGAGTGCTAATGCGCCCAAGACTGTATCGCGTCCGGAATAGATCTGAGCACCTGGACTATTCACCTGGCCCAAAACGTAGATTCGTTTGCTGCGGAACGCAACGACACGAACATCGATCGGATTATCGCCTTCAATCTGGTAAAGCTCCAGAATCTTTGCCCGCAGCTCGTTTGCCACTTGAGCGGGTGTCTTGCCCGCTACATATATCTCGCCCACAGCTTCGAAGCCTACCCTGCCGTCCGGACGAACTTGCTGTCTTTGCATGTTGATTTCCGGCACGGAAGAGCAATGTATCTCAATCTCATCCGGCGGATGCAAAGTATAATTTTTTGCTGAGACATCGACATTATCCGGCATAAGAAATGCTTCTATGTCTTTCGGGTTGGATGAAAAACAACCTGTTAAGCTAACTGTCAGTAGCGATAATATCGTCAATATTACTGCACGGGAACACTTCATCATCATTTTCCTTTTATTTGTACCGTTGGATTTTTTTCTCATTTATCGACTATCTTGACCTGTTTATGCTATTATCGACATATATCCGCACTTAATCAACTTCATACTTGCATAAACCTAAAAAAAACTGACGTTTAATACGACCTGAAATAACGCCTAAAAATGCGTTTTTACTCATATAGCCGACGTATTGAGGACGAAAGGACGAGCGTCCATCATCCATCCTCTCTGTCGTCCAGCGTAATTCGGCCTCCATTCAATCCGTTTCGGATTTAGAGCTTAGTGTTTCGGATTTCCGGCCAAAGGCCGGCATATTGGCTTTGTTTGGCTTTGTTTTCTTCGTCTCCGAGGGACCGTTTATTTTTGTAATCCCCTTTCATATAAGACTATGCGCTATTTTGTGCCGGGGCAAATTGGCTTTGTTTTTTCAAATGTACCCTTTCAACTCGTTTCGTGTTTCGTGTTTCGTGCTTCGGATTTCCGGCCAAAAAGGCCGGCATATTGGCTTTGATTGGCTTTGAATTGGCTTTGTTTTTTCGCCGCCCAAAAGCTTGAAAATCTTCATAATCACCTTTCATATAGATACTTATGCCCATTTTGCCCTTTCGCAAATTGGCTTTGTTTTTTCAAATTAAGCTCAATTTTTCGTCGTTTTCTACTCTTTTTCACCTGTTTTTTTCATTATTTTGGCTTTTTTCCTTCTATATTTCTCGATTCTACATTCTAAATTCTCAATTCTTTGGACCCGGCACCGCAGGGGTGCGGGCTAATCTGTATTGTTTCGTACTGCGTTCTTCGTTCCCCGTAAGGAGTCCCGAGGACTGCGTGATTGGACCTGTCATTTATCAATAATCAATAATCATTTAGTTTAGTATTATACTAACTGTTATGCAAAAAATCAAACAAATTCCGGGAAAATCTCCGTGAGACGGCGTCCTTTGTTCGTAGTGCGTACGGAGTAAAGACTTCCAGATTAGGTAGGGTGGCGGCTTGCCCCACCAAAAGGTTCAGTCGAAGGAGAACACCGAGTACTCAGAGAAATAATCAATAGTCAATAATCATTTTCTTGGGCCGCTGATAAACGCTGAAAAAGCAGATCTGGATTCACCATAAAGCATGCCCTGAGCGTAGTCGAATAGTGCACGAAGGACCACGAAGAAATATGTATAGCGTTCACGGAATTCCCCTATGGTGGCCCCGGATTTCCCCTAAAATTATCCCATTAATTTCTGGTTATACCACACCTGTGTTCGGCCGATAAGATCAAGTGGCACAGATATTCGACACCTATTGCTAAGCAAACCACCAAAGCCGAGAACGCGAGGAACACAGACTTCGGCTGGCATTGAGTATGATGTCCTCAAATATAGATATGCCCCGGAATAAAGAGGCAGAGAAAAGGAATCATCGGATGCATGAGAAAAGCTGGAAGCAAATGTTGGGAGGTATAAGTCATGAAAACTTTATGTTTGTGTGTATTGGTAATAGTTATTCCACTTATTGGCGGCTGTACTGAACAAAGTGATAATAAGATCCTAACGGAACCGGGGACACGATTTCAAAAAATACAATCTGGACCGTTTGGCCCCACTATCACTGACGATTATTACATCATTCCGTATCCTGCATACAACCAGATGGTCCTCAACATCCAACAAACGCTCAAAGAGATAGATTTCAAAGTGAAGGAGGTGAAAGCGGCTCTGGAAGTTGATGGTAAGAGAGTTTCAAATTCTAGGGACCTCCGCATAGAACGAACGCTTGAAGAAATAGATTCAAAAATAGGGGTCGTAAGAACGGCCCTGGATATTGCCAGTAAGAGAGTTCCAATTTCCGGGGACGTTGTAAAGATTATTACTTACCTGCGACCCAAACTGAATGTACAATTGGATCCAAATGTTTTATGCTCTGATAAAAAAATAAGGATGACCTTCAACATAACAAATCGTGGAGAACATTCTGTATCCATCGAAGATCTTGAACTTGCCCTTTCAACAGAGTACGTACGGCGTAAAGGTGCCACGGCAGGGGAATTATCAGCCGATGTCGATTACGCGTTGCAATGGGAACTTGGCGGTTTTTATGTCGCACCCGGTCAAACAATAAAACGTATCGTGGATATAGAAATTCAGGAAGCTGAGTTTGAAGGGCGTCCTCTCTACTATAGTATATGTATCGATACAGAGACTGAGCCGGAAATAGTCGAACTCTTGTCAGGTCTTCTGCTTAATTCCCTGGAGACGGATAAACTGTATAGCATATCGCGGGCCTCTTTTACGTTAGCTGGGGAGATTAGCCCATCTGCGTTTCGTCATCCAGAGGGAATTAAAGAGGGGAATTAAGGTGTACGGGGCTCACAGGAGAGACAGGAGAGAATGGGTCAGGTCTATCTTATTGTTGTTGACGAGAGGTTTTTTGTATTGTAGCGGATGGTTTGCAGGTATACGGTAAGTAAGCTTAGTGGCTGAGGAGAAGCGGCGGCCTAAAGGACGCAGGAAGGCGTGGCGTAAACTTCCAAACGCAAAAAGATAAACCTGACCCATAATGTTTTAGTTAACTAAAGAGGTTTTTCAGGTCATCAACAGACAATCCACATTCCTTTGCCATGTTCATCAGATGCGTAATTAGTCCAGCAACATCCTTGATAGAACTCAACGAGTTTTTGACCTTTTGCAGGAAAGTTCTTTCTTTCGTCCCCTCGGCAGATTCGGCGAGCTTCTGGTCTATCTTGCTCTGGACTTCAAGCAGCATTTGTACGTGGACGGACTGGTTCTGCTGCTGGGTCTGGCTAATGACTGTTGATGGCATACCACTAAAAGGGGCAGGTTCATCCGAGAAGTACTTTCCATGAAGTCTCGAAATCAGACCGCCAAGGGAAGTCCGATACGTATCTAACTCAACACATTCCTGTCCTTCCTGCCTGCCTGTCTTTGAAACTATCTTAAACCGGTCGTAGTCTTCACCGGAGACACTAATCAATTCGTCGATTCCCTGGTTAACAAGGCCCCACACCTTGGGGCTGTAAAGAGTATAGTATTGTTCATTATTCGGAGCTTGGGAGAGATAGCCTTGTAGTTCAGAATAGATGGGTCTGATTTTTTCTTTCTCTGCCATACAAACGAACATTATATATGTTCTCTCCGTCAAGTCAATCGTTTTTCACGCCAAGAAGGCCTAAGCTATGGCTCGAAGCTCGCCCATAGTTTGGTATGGCCCCGGCAAAGGTCGTCGATTTGGCCCCTAATCAAGCCTTTTGACCTTGAGTCCATTGCTTGTTCCTGGCAATGAGGCCGGCTCAGGATGACAATCATCGAACAGATTCCCCGCCTGCACTCTCAAAAACCGGATTTCTGCTTGAAAAGCTCTTGTTCATATAGTAGAAGTTCTTACAATGGCAAACACGTTTTAGAGATAAGAACGCGTAAGGGGCATTTTATGGACGATCTTACAGGCGCCACGCCCGTCCTACACGATGTGCTGTTCTTACGCATTTTTATCATCGCGATCATCATCGTCGGCTTGTTCTGGCTGTTACGGCTCTGGCGAAAACTCCGGACCAGCCGTCACTGAGGTTGTGCCAGATGGGTAGGGTGTGTAAAATATATTTTGCACACGTGGGATAAATAATACTGTTGTTTCCGCTTTTTACTGCTGGTTTGTTATCAGAGCTGCCCAATAGTCCTGGGATGGGCAGTGCAGCTTTAATTCGTTTCCGCTTTTAATTTGCTGGGTGTTTGTCCATTGACTTTTCATTATATCCAGCCAGCGGACTGTGGCGGGTTTCTTTAATGAGTTAATATCCAGCGTGATTTCTCCGCCGTTGGGGAAATATACGGCGTATTCTTTGCCGGGATTGGCTATGCAATAAGCTTCGTTAGAATCCCTGTCCGAAAGCAAATCGTTATGAGGCTCGCAAGTGAAGATATTCATCTTATCGGTAATCATTCGCATACTGCGGATATTCGCCTGTGCATTCTCGCCCAGCCCCTGGCCTGAGTCAGGACGGTGGAATCGTGCCGCCGCCAGGCCGCCGAAGATGTTTCGCCAGAATCGCTCCATGCCGTCTCGATCGTTGCCGAACCTGCCCGTATCGGCTCCGTAGATTTTGACGTTATTAAGCGGGCGAATGTTATCAGCTATTCGGGCCCGCTGACGCTGTGCGTTGTCCCAGTGCGCTTGTGCTTTTTGATGATTGTTCTGCGAAATGTCCACGAAGGAGTAGGTTTCCGGGTGGTCGAAGGTTGCGCTGTGCATCTTATTCGCCAGGTCCCAGGGGTCCCACATCTCGGTCGTATTAACTGGAACTCCGGCGGCTTTTGCCTCCGCCTTTATGTACTGCGACCAATACTTGCCCCACTCGGGCGTGACGGATGTTTCATTGTCCATGCAATAGAGGACGTTGCCGAACTTCAGGGAATACGAGAGCAGCTTATCGACGAAACGCTGCTGATATTTCAGCACGACTTTCCGGTTTCTTTCGGCGGGTACGGACCAGAAGAAATTATTCTCCGTGCGGGTCGGGTGCGTGTTGACCTTCTCGGGCAGCCCTGTCTGCTCGGCGGTGTAATTGACATTGTTCCTGGGATTGAAGGGATTGACGTCCCAGTTTTCGCGATAGTAGTCGAAGGTTGCCCAGACTTCTATTTGCACGATAATGTTCCGCTCCTGCGTTAATCGCAGGAAATTCTCGAACCTTTTCCAGTATTCATCGTTCCACTTTTCCATGTCGTATTTGCCGTTTACTTTCCTGAACGGCCAGACATTGCCCGGGTCCCGGCTGGACATCGTATTGCGCACGTAGTTGCCGCCCACGGACTTTAGAAGGTCGAGTTGCTCTTGCAGGTCCGGAATCTGAAAGAGATTGTCGTCCTTACTGCCGCCCAGCAGCAAAATCGGCTCGCCGGCATATTGCCAATACGCGGGATTTGCGCTGTAAATCTCTATCCGTTTTGCCGGAGCGGCCGTAGCTGAGACCAAAACGGATGCCAGAGCAGTGATTATGACCGGCGACCATTTGCTTGCTGTTTTCCATTTTCCCATAATAAATGTCCTAATCGAGCTATTATAATAGTTAGTGGTGCGGATTTTCCTGTTTTGCTGATTGTATGCCCGGCACAAACTCTGGTCAATCGCAAATATAAAAACCTTGACTTTTGGGGCGTGATTTGATAACATGATTATAATAATAGTAAGGAGATTGAAACGGATGGAGATGAATCCCTGGCTTGAAACTACGGGTGTTATTCTAATTGCTGTGTTCGGGGTTTTCACAGGCAGGGCATGTTCGCGCCTTCGAAAACCATGGTGGGTGCTGGGTTATATTCTGCCTTCGGTGCTCATTGCGATGCTCGCGATGGTCAGATTTGATAACACGCTGTATTTTGTCTCGCCTTTCTCCTGGATCGCGGTCGGCCGGATCAGATACGTGGTTTTGTCGCTGGCCGTCTCAATGGGCCTTACGGTTCCATTATCGCGCCTGCCTTACAAATTCGAGAAGCTCATCGTTTGTATTTTGATGGCCGGATTTGTGACCTGGTTTTCGGTGCTGCCTTTTCTCGTCCCAGCTTTGATTAAAGAGCGTCTCTCGAATCTCCAGACGAAATTCGATGAAAACGGCATCTGCCGCCAGACTACGTATTACACATGCGGCCCGGCGGCGGCGGTAACGGCTCTGGGTAAATTGGGCCTGAGTGCCGAAGAGGGGGAGCTGGCAGTGCTTTCTTATTCAAGTCCGGTAACTGGCACCCTCCCGGCATGTCTTTCCTCGGCCCTGCAGGATCGCTATAGTGCCGAGGGTCTGAGCTGCCGATACCGGAGCTTCGATTCGATCGCTCAGCTTAAAAATGCAGGTATTACGCTGGCCCTGGTAAGGGATGCGTTCATGATAGATCACTGTCTTGCCGTCCTGGAAGTCTCGGACGATGGAGTGACTGTAGCCGACCCGGTTACGGGGACAAGGTTGATGCCGTACGAGGAATTCGAGAAAATCTGGCGGTTTTCCGGCATCGTCCTGCAGCGAAATACTTTACAGAGCATCTGATCAAAAACCCCATAAATTGAAAATATTTTCACTTGCTGTGACATACTGTTGTCACTGTGCGCGCATTTATATGGCGAAATCATCTTATTATGATCGATATGTTCTATATATGGGGGGGATTTTATTTTCCCAGCGGTGAATTGCATTCGCTTTCACCGCTATTATTTTAAAAGACGTCAGCCGTTTTTAAGTACGACAAAAACGGTGAATTCGCTGTTTACAGGGACGCTAATAGCATCTTCGGAGTGTTTACCCTGCATAACAGGATTGCCGAAAAGAGCCTGCGGATTCATCAGGCGAAAGGTTTCGCCGCTTTTGAAAAAATTCCCGGCTTCGACTCTGATATTTTCCGCCTGGCCCCAGTTATAAATTACCAGGTGCGCGCGATTTTTGTCGTATCGATTCGGCAAAAAAATCGTCATTGCTCCCGCCGGGCGCGTTTGGCCTTTTTTTATGACTAAATTATCTTCCTGAACGACATTTTGGTATCGGTCAATACTCAGATCGCCGTTGACTATTATGTTATCGCGCAGCTCGCAGTTCTCGTTGTATGGTGCATTATAGCCGATTCTCATGCTGATATTATAAAGGTAGTTCCGGAATACCCTGATATTACGGCTTGGCCTTCCACCGCCGATAAGGAACGGCCCTGTGTTGTAGCAGATATTGTCTTCGAGGAGGTAGTTATTCACGTACGCGCGCTTAGAACCATAGGCGTGCATGGTATAAGTGCCGTCGTATCGGCAGCTCATTATGCAGTTGGAGATTGTTTTGACGCCTTCGTCATTCTGTGTGTAGATACAATGCCCATGGCCGCGGTCGGTGCCGAGCCAGCCGTTATTATAGATAATGCACCCGTATATCTCCGGATTGATTTCGCCTTTCCAGCAGCTTATGCCCTGGTTGCAATTATGGATAATCAGGTTGATATATTTACAGTTTTTTCCGCCGTGCATGTGAAGCCCGCCCGCGGGCCGCTTCAGGTCTTTGGGATTCGAGCCGGGACTGACCGGTTTTTCCGGGACAGGTTCCGAAACGAATATCTCCAGGTCACGAATCCAAACGTTCTCGGAAGGACTTATTATGGAAAGCCCTCCGTTAATCCTTGCTCGCTCGCCGGGCAGTGCCCGAACATGAATCGGGTTTTCCGTTGTGCCCGCCAGGCGAACTTCGAAAAGCTCTTTTGGGCGGTGTTTGTAGGTTCCATCGAGAAGGAATATCGTATCTCCGGCGGCAATCCGATGACTGCCATCCAAAGCCGAGGCAATGTTCCAGGGTGCTTCTTTTGTGCCGGGATTTGCAGCTTTACCATCAGGGCCCGCGTACCACTCGGTAGCCGCACTCATTTGCGCCACCGTCAATAAACACAATATAGTCAGGGCAATGCCGTATTTCATGATCGAAACTCGCAATCAGCTCCAACGATTAAGCCCATCATAAAACGTCTCATCAGAAATTATTCGAGTCGCTTTCGGTAAAGCCGGGTTTGGAGGGAATTTTGCCATGCGGTCCAGTTTGTATCGCCGAGTTCGTTTTCAATCGCTGATGTCACCTGGTTTATCTTTGCGTCCAGATCGTCGATATAACAGACCATAAAGGCCTCCGCCGTTGCAGGCAGCTTCGGCGAGCCGAATTCGTATTGGCCGTGATGCGACAGGATAATATGTCCGATAGCGTCCAGAACCGCCTGATCGATTTGCGTGTCTCGGGATCTCAAGGAATCGGCCTTCTGATTAATCATAAGGAGGCTCTTGGAAATATGCCCTATCAACTGGCCTGAATCGGTGTACGAAAAGGCCATATCGTATGCAAGCTCTTCGGTTTTGCCGATGTCGTGGAGCAAAATCCCGGCCAAGACCAAATCGGGCTGCACATCCGGATACAACGGCAATATCGCAACGGCAACACGCAGCATATTGTGGGTATGCTCTAAAAGCCCGCCTATATAATTATGATGCATTTTCATTGCAGCCGGGGCATTGCAGAATTTCTCCATCAACTCGGTATCCACCATGAACTCTCCGACCAGCGCCTTCAACTGCGAATTGTCTATCCGGCCGACGGTCTCTTTAACTTCTTCGAACATCTGCTTTATATCTTTTTTCGTTCTCGGAAGAAAATCGTCAATATCGACCTTGCCCGGATCGACGACGGTAACATTATTTATGACGATTTGCAGATTGTTCTGATACAGCTCGCTTCGGCCATTTATGTGCACGAAGCCGGGTTTCGGCAGTGATCTGTAAGTCGTTTCGGTCGCCTGCCACATTCGCCCGTTCAATTGTCCGGTGCGGTCCGCAAGAAACATCGCTATGTACAAGTCGCCCCGCGTCGTGCTTCGCAGAATCGGATCTTTGACTATGTAAATATCGTCTATTGTCTGTCCCGCTTCGATCTGGTTGATGAATTTATGCGCCATAGCAATCTCCGTTAATTGATTGATTATTTCTGTGCAGTATAGGTTTCGCGACTATATACAAGATATCCTGTGACTGAAACATTTTCATTTCAATGGTTTTCTTTCAGGTTCTCTGAAGTGCTTGTCGAAGAATTCCTGCAGAATCCGGTCAGCCTCCGGATCCCGAAAGCCATGTCCGCCGCCTTTGACAGTATGAAATTTCACGTCCACACCCGCCTTTTTCAAAGCAGTGTTTAGAAGGACGCTCTGGTTGTGAGGGACAAGCATGTCCTTGTCGCCGTGACAGATTAGAAAAGGCGGATCGTCTTTGCTGACGTACGTAATGGGATTGGCACGCCTGCAGGCTTCCTTGTTTTCCTGTACCGGCCCGCCGACAAGCTGTGACTCCGGAGAATCGGGGGCATCATGGTCCATTGTACTCTCGAAATCACTCATTTTCGTCAGGTCGGTTGGGCCGAAGTAGTCACACACCGCCTGGACACGGCTGGAAACGTGCAGGTTTGGTCCCTTTTCGAATTGCTTTACATCGCCGGTGGTGCCGAGAAGGGCGACTAAATGGCCGCCGGCTGATGATCCCCATACACCGATTCGATCCGGATCGATGTTGTACTTGCCTGCGTTGGCGCGGAGAAAGCGGATAGCGGCCTTGCAGTCTTCGATCTGTGCCGGGAAGATGGCGTGCTGGCTGAGTCGATAATTGATGCTCGCCGCGGCGTAGCCTTGCCTCAGGAATCGAATGGAGCGGCAGTTTTCCTTGCTCCCTGCTCGCCATGCGCCGCCGTGGACCCAGACAATAAGCGGCAGGGGACCTCCGCCCTCGTCTTGCCCGGGCAGATAAAGATCGAGTTTATGCCGTTCGTGACCGTCGGGAATATAAGCGAGGTCGCGGAGGATGCGAGTTCCCTCTGGTACGTTTGGACCTCTTGCTCTGCGTTGTGAGGCCTCGTTCGCCTGTGTGAATATTGGAACTGAGCCGGCCAAAATAAGAGCGGCCGTTAAAGATATAATCAAATTTATCTTCATAATTGCTGAGTCCTCACAACTACATTTAGCTATTTACTCGATTACTAACTGACTAAAACTGACTGTTTTCGAGTCGAATACTACAGCAAACCGTTCAATGATAATAACATAATACAATCTGTCATTCCCGCGAAAGCGGGAATCCACTAAAACCCTTACGTTCATGGATCCCTGCTTTCGCAGGGATGACAGCGTGAATCGGTCAGTTTGAGTAACTGACAATTCACTCTCCGGCAATGATATTGCCCTGCGAGCATTTTTGCAAGCTCCGTTAGAAATTCTAATAAACAATACGATTATATCGTCCGCCGGGTGTGCTGTTTTTCGATTGATAGTATTGAGCCAAGTTTATATCATTTCCAGCGAGAGCTAAGTCCTTAATGCTCTATATTATATTCAAGAGGAGATAACTATGATACTCAGGGGATATTTTAACAACGTTCATGGAAACATAAGGAAAAAGTACGCGGAGCAATTTTTTGTTTTTGTACTTTTAACTTGTACTATTGCCTGCAGCAGTGGGGCAGCGGAGTTTGTGCCTTTCGTAATCCCCGCAAAGCCCGACGCCAACTCGCTGATTGCTGTAACTTCTTACGAGCCGATCCTGACCGATAGCGACCGCCTGCTGGCCGATAGCGGCCACTTCTATCGCGCCGGAAAACGCGTTCGCCTCTGGGGCGTGGATCTCTCTTTTGGGGCGAATCTGCCTACGCACGAAGATGCCCCATTTGTCGCCGCCCGGTTAGCTGCGGTCGGCGTCAACACCGTCCGATGTCATCACCTGGATACATCTCGGTGGCCGCGAGGCATCTGGAACGCCGCCGACGGCAAAGATATCTCCCCCGAGGCGCTCGACAGGCTGGACTTTTTTATAAATCAACTTGCCCTTCACGGCATCTGCGTCAATCTCAACCTGCACGTCGGCCGGGCGCACAGTGAATACCTTGGATTGCCCGAAACGAACCGTGATTATGACAAAATTTCAAATATTTTCACGCCCGCGCTGATCGATGCTCAGAAGGACTATGCCCGTCAAATACTGAGCCATGTTAATCCATATCGCGGGGTCCGTTACGCCGACGACCCGGCAGTGGCGATTTTCGAGATTACCAATGAGAACAGTTTCTTCATGTGGTCCAGCGATGAGACACTGAGAACGCTGCCCCGGTACTATGCGGATATTCTACAGAAGCAATTTAACGCCTGGCTCGTAAATCGCTACGGCTCGAATGTGAATTTGCGCGAGGCCTGGCGGGAAGGCGTCCAGCAACTCGGAGATGATTTTCTGAGCAACGGCGATTTGCAGGTGACGGGACCGGCGGGTTCTGTCCCGAATGACTGGCACCTGGAGCAGCATGAGGGCTGCCAGGCTTCACTGTCCCGGCGACAATACCTCTCGAAAGATGCGCTGTTTATCGAGATTGGAAAGGCCGACGATGCGCAGTGGCACCTGCAATTAAATCAGGGTGGACTTTCCCTAAAGTCGGGGCAGTACTATACGGTGATTTTTGAGGCCGCCAGCGACCAGCCGAGAGAGTTGGGCTGCAATGTCAGCCAGGCGGCAGGCCCCTGGGGAAATCTCGGCCTCTCAAGGCAGGCGGAGCTGACGAACCAATGGCAGACATTCAACTTTGGTTTTGTGGCCGGAGCGGATGAAAATAATGCGCGTGTGAACTTTGCTTTCAGCGGAAGCGCGGACCCTGTATACCTTGCAAACGTCCAGTTCCGTCCCGGCGGCATGATGGGGCTTGCCGAAGGTGAAAACCTCGATTCCGGCAGTGTTACACTTTTCGCCGACAACGAAAGCTCTCAGCGGACGACCGACCGGATGCGTTTTCTCGCTGAGGCGGAAAAAAGTTATTTCGACGGTATGCGCGACTTCATCAAAAGCGATCTCGGTTCCGGGGCTCTTGTCACCGGTACGATTGTCTTCGGGCCGCTGGGACTTTATACTCAGAGTGACATGGACTTTATCGATACTCACGCGTACTGGCAGCATCCGCGTTTTCCCGGCCAGCCCTGGGATGCCGGCAATTGGCTTATTAACCAGAAGCCCATGACGGATTATCCCGACGAAGCCACTGTCTTCAATCTGGCTGCGGCGCGTCTGGCTAACAAACCGTTCACGCTAAGCGAATACAATCATCCGGCTCCCCTTGACTCACAGGCCGAGTGTGTTCCGTTGATCGCTTCGTTCGCCGCCGCCCAGGATTGGGACGGGATATGGTTGTATACGTATAGTCACAGCTCGGACGAATGGGATCGTGAGCACTTGAACAGCTATTTCGATATCGACACGAACCCCGCCAAGTGGGGCTTCATGCGGGCCGGGACGGCTATCTTTCGCCAGGGCGGAATTCAGCCGTTGAGCGGAGTATCGTTAATTCCTTTAACCGACTCTGAAGAGATGCTGACAATGTTGGCGAATCTGCATCTCAAACATGGTAGTGGAATGTTCGATGTTCTGGCCGAGCGCGCGCAGATTACCCGTTACGAAATGCTCAAAACGCAATTCGTTTCGGCTCTTGCCGGCCGGAGTGCTACGAAAGACCCTGATGGTTCGGATCCCGTATTGGACTGGTTTGTCGAACGGGGCCGTGGATTCTACGCCGCATGGGGATCGTCCGCCTGGGCTTTTGCAGGTCACGCGAGCCGGTTTGAAGCATCGACCGAAGGGCGGATCTCCGTGACATCGCCGGGTTTCGTTGCTATGACAGTCACGGCACTGGACGATGCGGCCATAAATGAGAGCCGAAAGATACTGGTAACCGCCTGCAGCCGAAGCGAGAATACCGGCATGATATTTTCCGATGACCGTCAAACGGTCGGCCGGAACTGGGGCGAGTCGCCGGTGCGTATAGAGGCTGTGGAAGCGGTTCTGATTCTGCCTGATGGCCGCTGGAAATGCCAGGCGCTCGGTCCCGATGGGATGCCAAGCGGCAATGTTCCGGCTACTGATCGGTCAGGTAAGGGCCTGCTGCGACTTTCGCCGCAGTACGAGACTATGTGGTACCTTTTGACACGATAAAGGAGCTCAAATGGCAGTTCGCAAATTCTGGCTTTTTATTACGCTCATCCTGCTGAGCGGCAGGACGTTTGCATTCAACGGGCATATTGTGACGCATGGTCCGTTGAAAGTGACGATTGATGAAATTCCCGATGTGACCGAATACGACAGGCCGCAGCAGTTGACGGTTACGCTGGCCAACAGCGCCGATACAGAAATGCGCATGAACCTGCGGATGGCCGGTTTAGTGGACGAATGGTACGCCATTGGCCGGACCCGGATAAGTCTTGTGATTGCCCCCGGCGGGCAGGCAAACGCCGTATTTAAAATTGCGGCCGGGTATGGTGCGTGTTCGGCGTTGTATCCGGTTCATGTTTATGCCGATTTTCAGTACGAGGGCCGGACTGTCACGGCGCATGCCGTCCGGATATTCAAGTCAAATTTCGAGAAGCCGGTGACTTCATCCGGGCAGCCGCCACAGGTCCCGGTGAATGTTGTCCCGGATAACGGGACTTTACCCCTCTGGCTGCTTCGGACACAGCGAGTGACATGGAGTTATTACGATAAGCCTCCGGTCTATATGCCGGTCGGCTGGCAGGGGTCCTCGACGGAATCGTCCGCCAACCTTTCTTACGGCCCGGTGTCGCGCGGCGCGACAAAATATGCAATTGTGATGCATCCGCCCTGGAAGCCGGGCGGCGGAACAATCTTTGCCGAGTTTTCGCTGCAACTGCCGAGTGTGGCTCCGATTAAGCTTCTCTTTGCTAATGCCATTCGTGATAATTCAGCCATCGAACCAGCCAGTGACGGCGTGACGTTTCGTGTCTGGGTCGATAGCGAGAAACTCTTCGAGCGTCATACCGAGAGCAAGAAATGGCTTGATGCGGAAGTGGATTTGAGCAAATTTGCCGGAAAGCGGATTCTGCTCCGGCTGGAAAGTCACCCAGGTCTGAAACGCAATACGACCTGCGATTCATCTTATTGGGGCGAGCCGATGGTCGTCGCGGGCAATCAGCCTGAGTCCATGACGGAAACCGAAAGAGATGCTTTGCGTCAATCGGCAAGGACACTGGTAAAGACGGGAAACGGCAGGGGCTTTCTTTTTAATCTCGATGGGCAGTATCGAGCGGCGGTCATTCCGTCTGCACAGGGACCGGCAGATTCAGTAATTGCAATCGGAAACGATGAGAAATGCGTTGTGTTCGACGGTCTTGAACTCACAGTACTCGGCAGGGAAACCTCCACGCTTGGCCGGGGGGACGGGACATGGCAGTACGAAAATCAGGTGCTGACCGGCAGGCAGATTTTGCAGATCGAAGGGCAGAATGTTGAGCTCATGACGCGGATCTGGCCGGAGAAAGGCGGACTGCGGATTAAGGTCGATTGCCCGAAACGGATCACTGACTTCGCGGCAGGCCCTGCGGACCAGCGGGCCCCGCGAGTGTACTATGGGCATGGATATTGTATAATCGAGCCGGAAGCGTTCAGAGCCGGTTTCGGCGGACACAATCTCTCAACAAGTCACGTCGGCTTCGATTTCGAGAACGGCCTGTCGCTACTGGTCGCCTGCGATAATCCGCCGGACTATCTGGAGGTGAATCCCGAGCAGAAGATTTATTCTCTTCACACGCATCTTGACGCGACGATGACTCTTGTGCCGAGCGATAAAGGTGCGTTCGACTGTGCCCGCAGGTATCGTCCTTTGTACGACAAGCAGCGAGCCGACGGATTCGAGCAAAAAGCGGGGCGATTTGTTTTCGATATCTGGGGCGGTCGCTACGCCGAGATTGCCGGGACGATGAAGCGAATGATCTCCTACGGCTTGACCGACTCGCTGCTGACGGTGCACGTCTGGCAGCGGTGGGGATATGACTATCGCCTGCCCGACATTTATCCGCCGCTGCCCGAACTCGGCACGGTCGAGGATATGCAGCAGATTGCGCAGGTCTGCGACGAGCACGATATCCCATGGGGCCTGCATGATAACTATATCGATTTCTATCCTGATGCGGCCGATTACAGCTATGATGACATCTGCTTTACCGAGCAGGGTGAGCCGGTTAAGGCCTGGATTAATGAGGGTCGGGATGCCCAAAGCTATCGCTGGCGGCCGGACCGGATTATGCCGTTCGTAAAACGCAATATGAAATTGATAAAGCCCAACCTAAAGCCTACTCACTATTTTATCGACGTATTCACATCGCTGCCGTGCTTCGATTTCTACGACAAGCAGGGCAATTATCATTCGATGCTCGAAACCCGCAGGAGCTGGGGCGAGACTTTCGCATGGATACGTGACTATCTTGGTGACAATGCGCCGATGACATCCGAGGCCGGTCACGATCAACTGGCCGGTTATCTTGACGGCTCGGATTGTCAGCACCTGCAGCTTTCGCCCGTCCCCAGGAGCTTCTGCAACAAGCTGGCCTGTGAAGACTGGGAGCGCGTGCCATGGTTCGATGCGGTACTGCACGATAAATTCAGCCTGCACGGCGTCGGTTATTCCAGCCGCTACCAGGGCGGGCGGAACCGTCAGGGACACGGCATCGAGAGCGACGATTACATTAGTGCCGAAATTCTCGAAGGTCACGCCCTGATGATCGACCGTGGCGCGTTCGGCCGCGGCGCCGTTCGCAAGTACTGGCTGGCGCAGGATTTTATCCGGAGCATTGCGGTCGACGAAATCGAAAGCGTCGAATTTGTGCGCAGCGATATCCACAAGCAGATCATCGAATGGAAATCGGGCGCACGCGTTTACGTTAATCGTGGTGCTGATGATTGGAGTGTGGCCGGAAAGACGCTGCCCAAGTATGGATACTTCGCACAGAACCGACGGATTGAATCCGGCATCGAGAGAATCGATGGCGTGATTGTCGAACAATCTCGCGGACCATCGGGCGACTATTTCAACGCCAGGGCGTTTAACCGGGCCGGCCGGCGTGAAATCCGGTCTGCCGGGCGGTGGAATGAAAAAAAGGTGCCGATTGATTTCGGTCTCGTAGTTACCGAAGGCGCATTTTGCTGCCGGCTAAAGGAAAATTTAATTGTTGTCACGCCGCTGCCCGATATTGACCCGTTTACAATTAAGATGCGTATCGACAAACTCGCTGCCACTGGAGGCCTGCGGGTAAAATCAATCTCTGCCGTGGATGCCGACGGACGAAAAATCCGCAGCGTCGAATTTGAAAGCACAGCGGATCGCGTGAAGTTCGAGACACAGAACAAAGAGTTTGCGTATCATGTACTATTATTGGAAGGATAAACAGATGAATAAGAGAGGATATTTTATTGCTGTTCTTGCGGTTGTTTTAGGCTGCTCTTTGACCGGATCGGTCGGACTTTTTGCCGCAGAGCAGGTTGAGTCGCTGATTCTTTTTACCTTCGGCAAAGATTTCGACATTGGCTCGGTTGTCACGAGCGATGCGAAGGTCACGCAGGCGGCAGCGGCAGGATTGCGCATCGAAACAGGACATGAGAAACCGTGGCCGGGAATTACCTTAAAGGCCCCGGCGCAAAAATGGGACCTGTCGAAATACGAGAATATCTCTATCGATGTGAAGAACCTCGCGGACGAGTCGGTTACAGTTAGCTGTCGGGTCGATAATCCCGGCGCCGATGGCAACAAAAACTGTGTGACCGATAGCATCACGCTGGCAGCAGGAGAGCAAGGAACTCTAATCGTGCGGATTTTCCCTGTGCCCTGGAAGCTCTCCGAGCCATTGGAATTGATCGGCATGAGGGGATATCCCGTTAATGCCGGCAAGGTTGATACTGCGAATATCAACCAAATACTTTTCTTTGTTGCCAGTCCTAAGGTAGACAACGTTATCGAGATCAGGAATATCCGCGCCGGCGGCAGCGTTACGGTTCTTGATGCGAAGACTTTCTTTCCCTTTATCGACGAGCTTGGCCAGTTTGTGCACCGGGACTGGCCGGGTAAGACTCATTCTGTCCGTGAGTTGATTGCGCATAAAGGAACTGAGCGAGAGGATCTTGCCGCCCATCCGGGGCCTGCGGACCGCAACAAGTATGGCGGCTGGACCGCCGGGCCTCAGTTGGAGGCTACCGGTTTTTTCCGCGTAGAAAAATACAAAGGCAAGTGGTGGCTGGTCGATCCGGAAGGCAGATTGTTCTGGTCGCACGGCACCGATTGCGTCGGCAGCGGAAATTCAACTCCGATTACCGACCGCGAGCACTATTACCGCGACCTGCCGGAAG
>Ga0210003_1001080_pt1 | contig 24199 bp, 21 predicted proteins | sample LantaG_FD_182804 | JGI IMG/M metagenome (GOLD analysis project Ga0210003, IMG submission 182804) | Deep subsurface microbial communities from Baltic Sea to uncover new lineages of life (NeLLi) - Landsort_02402 metaG (SPAdes) (version 2) | ecosystem: Environmental > Aquatic > Marine > Oceanic >... | reverse complement strand
GCAGACCCTTTGCCTCAGCCTTGAATCTGGAAACCTGAATCACGTCCTCGACCATCCGGCGGAGCGCAAACGCCTTGCAGGCGATCTTCGCCTTGCTCGCTTCCAGTCGGGAGAGGCTGAGAAGATCTTCGATCAGGCGCGTCAGACGTTCTGCCTCCGTTCGGACCAGCCGGGACCACTCCGCGGCCAAGTTGCGCCCCTCGGAGGACAGCTGGTTATCCAACAATTCGGAGAACCCGAGTATGGCGTTCAGAGGAGCGCGGATCTCGTGGCTGACTGTCACCACATAGTCTGACTTCGCTTCGGTCAGCGCAATGGCCGAGTCACGGGCCTGTTCAAGCTCCCGCTCCAACGCGATCTGAGCATCGATGATGCGAAACGCCGCAATCACCCCATCGGCGTTGCCCTCGCCATCTATGTAGGGCTTTCCATGGCCTTCGACCCAGCGATAGCCACCGTCGGCGGTTGCCGTGCGAAACCGTGCGGCAGCCGGTTTGCCTTGAGCGTTCTCAGCCAGCGCGGCAAGCACCTTCTCGACATCATCGGGGTGGATGCGGGGAAAGAAGTCGGCGCCGATCCAATGCTGCACCGGCCAGCCGAACGCGGGCTCGATCGACGGGGAGACCCACACCGGCTCGACACCCCGCAGGTGCACGACAATATCGATGGAGTTTTCGGCCAAGAGTCGGAAACGTGCCTCGACGGCGGCACGCTGAGCCAGCACCTTCTGCTCACGCTGACTGAGATGCACGGTGGCCACGCCCATCACGACCGTGCTTACCATTACCGCGGTCAGCAACGCCACATTCTCGTCCAGCCCGGCGGTCACCAACAACCCCCGCGACAGACCCATTAGCAGCGGAAGACCCGCAACGATGCCGACCAGCCGCACCAACGTCCAACCATCCGGTCGGGCCAACACCCACGCGATCGGACGCCGATCCGGGCGAGCCAAGACAGCGGCGACCACCAACAGCAGCACTGACAGCGCCGTCGACATGCCCATACCCGTGGACGGGGTGACGCCCACCAACACAACCACTTCGAACAGGTAGGCACCGATCGCCACGCACGAGACGAGCGCCGCCAAGGCCAAACCGAATACCCACACTGCACACGCCCACCGCCGACCCGTGTGCATCACCGCAACCGCGCCCGCCAACAGCAGAACCGCCGCGGCGCTCTGTGGGCTGGGCCGCCCGGGCCAGGTCGCTTGGAGACCACCCACCTGGCCGCGGAACCACATTCCATCGAGCCCCCACGAGCGATGGGTGAGGTACTCGGCCAAGAACACCACCGCTAACACGCCCACCAATACCGCCGCGCCAGACCCGCTCCGCACCCGGGACGACGACGGTTGACCCGACTGCAGCAGGATCGAGATGGCCAAGCCAGCCACCAACAGCGCCGTCCATGGAGTCATCTGCGGCCACGAAGGAAGAATCCGCGTCAGGGCCGGCACCTCAAAGGACCAGCCCACCCAAGCCAATACCGCCAAGGCGAGCGCCACACCCACCGCGACGCGTTCCCAGCGCGCCAGCACCGCACCCAGGCGCGCATTCGGCTTGGTTAGTTCCACCGGATCAGCATGCCCCGACCACACCCGGTCGGTGTCGGTAACTCAGAATCCATTCGACCGGCTCGGCTCGGCACCGTCGGCGACCGGCGTTATCGCGGGATCTCTGCCCAGCAGCGCAGCACCGCCCGTGGGTTCCCGGCTACCGACCAATAGCGGCGGCGAGCCCTGCGGGATCAGCGACGCTGACCCACAGCGCGGAGTGATCCTTGAACCCGATGACCTTGGGGATCTTCTGCTTGAACGCGATGCACAGACCGGACTCGTGGTTGGTTCCAAAGGTGATGCCGTCGTCGGTAAAGCTGAGCCGCAGTCCGACCGCGGTGTACCAGCGGTGGGGCCCGGTGACCACGGTGTGGTCGATGTTGTCCAACGGGGTCTCGATGCTGAATCGACCGAAGGTGACGCGCAGCTGTCCGTCGTCAGTGAGGTCGACGCCGTCACGTTCGTTGACGCCCAGCGCGAGGAACAACGGCGCCCATCGGCGGTCGAGTCGGTACGGAAACGCTGCTGGTGGACGCATGGGGGCAGACTGCCAGATCGCCTGGCGTTGCCCGAGGGTGGGGGCGTCCCAGCTTGGTTACGCAGAGGCCGAATCACTAGCCTCAGTGCAATGAAAGCCATGGCGCAGCGCACCTGGAATCCGGCAGAGACGCTGGAGCTCATTGAGCTACCCACACCCGAGCCGGGCAAGGGCGAGGTCCGGGTGAAGGTCCAGGCGATCGGGGTCAATCCGGTCGACTGGAAAATGCGCACCTCCGGACCCCTGCGGCTAGCGGCACGCCTGTTCGGGCCGAAGCCGCCGGTGGTGGTGGGGGTGGATTTCGCCGGGGTGGTCGAGTCGGTCGGCGCCGGGGTGACACGCGCGGCCCCGGGTGACCGGGTGGTGGGCGGCACCAACTTCGCGCGTGGCCAGCGCGGTTCCTATGCCGACACCGTCCTGGTGCGCGAGGACCAGCTCTGCCGCGTCCCAGACACCGTGGACATCGCCGTGGCAGCCGCCTTGCCCGTGAGCGGCGTCACCGCCCAGATAGCGGTGGTGGACCTGGGGCGCATCCGCCAGGTGCAGCCGGCCGACCGCCGGGTGTTGGTGCTGGGCGCCTCCGGCTGCGTCGGCCAGCTGGCGGTGCAGATCGCCAAGTCGGAGGGCGCCTTCGTGGCTGGCGTTTGCTCCACGAAGAACACGGAGATGGTCGCGGACCTGGGGGCCGACGTGGTCCTCGATTACAACCAGGGCGATGCACTTGCGCAAGCCAAGCCGCATGCCCCGTTTCACGTCATCGTCGACTGCGTGGGCAGCTACGCCGGTGGCGGCTGTCGAGCACTCCTATCCTCGGGTGGGCGCCACATCATGGTGGCCGGCGATGAGCCCAGCGCCGTCGTGCAGATGCTTGTGCCCCCATTCAAATCCAGGGGAATCCTGGGCAGGCCCACGGGCGCGCGGCTGCAACCGTTAGTGGCCGCCGTGGCAGCTGGCAAGCTGCGGGTGGCTATCGCTCAAAAGCTGCCGCTCACGAGCGCCGAAGAAGCACACCAACTCAGCCGGACCAGCCGCCTGACAGGCAAACTGATCCTCGAACCATGAGCAGCGCGGCCGCTGCACCCCAGTCAATCGAGGTGCCGGTCGACGTCCATCCCTTGGTGGAGCACGCGCACCACGTCTATCGTGTCGGAACCAACGATCCGGTAGTACCGCGTGTGCGATCCGACAAAATGTTTCCGGTAGCCCAGGAAAATACCAACTATTGGTATCCGGACGCCGAAAGTCTCTGGAGCTATAACTCCACAACGCGGCCGTTGTCGACCAGCCACCTGCGATCCAACCGAACGTTCTGCAGCATCCGGCGGTCATGTGTGACCAACAGCAGCGCACCGTCATAGGTTTCGAGCGCCTGCTCGAGCTGCTGGATGGCGGCAAGGTCGAGATGGTTTGTCGGCTCGTCGAGCACCAGCACGTTGGTGCCGCAAGCCTGCAGCAGCGCCAGGCCGGCCCGGGTTCGCTCCCCGGGCGAGAGCTCATCGACTGTGCGTTCGACGTGGTCGGCGCGAAGGCCGAACTTCGCGAGCAGAGTTCGAACATCAGCGGTCGACCAGGACGCAACCCGTTGCTCGAAGCGATCGACCAGTCGCCCGGCGCCGGTGAAATCGGCTCGGGCCTGGTCGATCTCACCGATGGCGACGTTTGCGCCCAGGCTCGCCCGGCCCTCATCGGGCTGCCGGCGCCCAAGGATGAGCCGCAGCAATGTCGACTTGCCGGCACCGTTGGGGCCGGTGATGCCGATCCGCTCGCCGGCATCAACTTGTAGCGACACCGGTCCCAGCTGGAATTCGCCCTGTCGCACCAGCGCGTTGTCGAGGGTCGCGACAACCGAACTCGACCGTGGCGCAACCCCGATGGTGAACTCGAGGGTCCACTCCTTGCGCGGTTCGGCCACCTCCTCGAGACGGGCGATCCTGCTTTCCATCTGACGCACCTTCTGCGCCTGCTTCTCACTGGACTCGGTGGCTGCACGTCGCCGGATCTTGTCGTTGTCGGGAGCCTTGCGCATCGCGTTGCGGACACCTTGGCTCGACCATTCCCGCTGCGTGCGTGCACGTGCCACCAGGTCGGCTTTCTTCTCGGCGAACTCGTCGTACTGTTCGCGCCGGTGACGACGGCCCACCTCACGCTCTTCGAGGTAGCTTTCATACCCTCCGCCGAAGACGGTGGTGCAGTTCTGGGCCAGATCCAGCTCTAGGACGCGGGTCACGCTGCGGGCCAAGAACTCTCGGTCATGGCTCACCAACACCACACCACCGCGAAGATCGCGGACGAAGTCTTCGAGCCGGGCCAGTCCGTCCAGGTCGAGATCGTTGGTCGGCTCATCGAGCAGGACGATGTCGAATCGCGACATCGTCAGTGCGGCCAATCCCACCCGCGCCGCCTGCCCACCGGACAAACCGGTCATCAAGGTCGAATCCGGCCGCATCACATCGGAGTCGAGCCCGAGGTCAGCCAGAACCGCAGGCAACCGCTCCTCCAGGTCCGCCGCCCCGGTAGCGAGCCAATGATCCAGCGCAGCCGAGTAGACGTCGGCCGGGTCGACATCGGCCGGACCCTGCGCCGGGTCGGCCAATGCCGCGGCCGCAGCTTCCATGACGTGCGTCGCCTCGGCGCACCCCGTTCGGCGCGCAATATAGGCGGCCACCGTTTCACCGCCGAACCGTTCGTGCTCCTGCGGCAGACACCCGACGAATGCGTCGGCAGGTGCGACGCTGACCGTGCCATCGAGCGGCTCGAGATCGCCTGCCAGGATTCGCAGCAGGGTGCTCTTGCCAGCGCCGTTGGCGCCGACGACTCCGACGACATCGCCGGGCGCCACGGTCACGTCGAGCCCCTCGAAGAGGGTGCGGTGGGCGAATCCGCCAGCCACATTCTTCGCGACGAGCGTGGCAGTCATGGGGTGAGCAGAGTCATGGGGTGGGCACGGTCATGGGGTGAGCACGGTCATGGGGTGAGCAGAGGCTCGCCACGTAGACGGTACGAATCGGGGAGCCGTCGCAACCGAACCATGTGCACGAGAATAAGTATCGAAGCCGCAGCGGCGAATACACACCACAGCGACGCGAATTCCTGGAAGTAGAACACACCGACCACCGTGAGACCCACCAGATTCAATACGCCGAACGCGATGATCGCGCGGTGGCCGGACACCAACTCCGCCCCGATCACCGCAATGACATAGAGCACCGCCCACACGACGGGGTGACTAACGGCGGTGTCGTATTCGAGTCCATTTGAATGCCTGATCACCTCGACCGGATTGAACAGAACCACGTAGGCGAGATAAATCGACACGACGACACCCACCGCGACGAAGGGTGCCGACCGAAGGCGGGCACGCCGGGCGGGGTCGAGCAGCATCACGGCCAGCGGGACGTAAGTGGGCAGCAGCGGCCAGGCGATGAACAGATAGGCGCGCATCGCCAGCTCCGCGGCCCCAGGTGATACGTGGCCGTCCAATCCCAACCATACGGCGACTTCGAGGAACTGGTGGGCTGCGAATAACGCCGGCAACAGAGCGAACATCAACTCGCGCGGGTGTTTCACTTCCCGAAGCGACAGCGCAGCCACCGGCACCAGCGCGGTACCTACCACCAGATCAGCCGTCATCGAGAAGCACACGACTGACATCGTCGCATGATGCCTTCACGAAAATGGTCGATCTGCCCGGCAATTCGTTCCAAGCGGATCGGCCTGTATCGCGACGTGGCCCGCGCGTTAGTGTTCTTTGGTCGGCATCAGCGAACATGCCCGATAGAAGAGTTGAGTAGATCAATGGCCGCAGCAGCAGAGTCGACGGCGCTTGAAGCGCGGGTAGGCCACCACTACCAAATGGATGGCACCTACCTGGTCGGCCGCGAGAAGGTCCGCGAATACGCCCGCGCGGTGCAGGACTACCACCCCGCGCACTGGGATCTCGCCGCCGCCGCTGAGCTGGGTTATTCGGAATTGGTGGCGCCACTGACGTTCACCTCGGTCCCGGGTATGACCTGCAATCGCCGCATGTTCGAATCGGTAGTCATCGGCTACGACACGTACCTGCAGACCGAAGAGGTCTTCGAGCAGCACCGTCCGATCGTCGCCGGCGACGAGCTGTGCATAGACGTAGAGCTGACATCGGTGCGCAGGATCGCCGGCAGAGACCTGATCACCGTGACCAACACTTTCACCGACGCTGCCGGCGAGCGGGTGCACACACTGCACACCACCGTCGTCGGCATCACCGCCGAGGACATCGGTCCAGAAGTCAAAATAGTTGTACAAAAAGCGATGATGCACGACATGAACATCCTCGACATCGGCGGATCCGATGCCGACTATCAGAAGACGGTGCGCCCCGAGGGCGAGGTTCGGATCGCCGAGGGCGGCACCACCCGCACTCCGGGGACACCGTCCTTTGACGACGTGGAGGTCGGCGACGAGCTACCGGTGCACCACACCAGCCTGTCCCGCGGCGACCTGGTGAACTATGCCGGGGTGGCCGGCGACGCGAACCCGATTCACTGGGACGAGGACATCGCCAAGCTGGCGGGGCTGCCCGACGTGATCGCCCACGGGATGCTCACCATGGGTCTGGGTGCCGGATTCACCTCTACATGGTCGGGGGACCCAGGTGCGATCACCCGCTACGCAGTGCGACTGTCCCAGCCGGCGATCGTGTCCGCCACTGAAGGCACCGACATCGAGTTCAGCGGCCGGGTCAAGTCGCTGGACCCCACGACCCGGACCGGTGTCATCATCGTCGCCGCGAAGTCAGGTGGCCGCAAGATCTTCGGCCTGGCGACGATGCACGTCCGCTTTCGCTGACGCCCGCCTCTGGTGGAGGCGCCGCCTCTGGTGTGCGTTCAGATCGCTTCTGCGACCGATTATTCGGTCTGTCCGCACACTAGACGCTGAATCGGGACCCCGGCTACCGTCGATATGGTGATGGTGGGATCGTGCGTCGGCCGGGTCTTCGCCGTCGGCGCCGCTGTGATCACCCTCGCTGCGATCCCTTCGTGCGCACCGACGACGCGACCACCGTTGGACACCAGCACAACGACGCCCACAGCAATGACGCCCACAGCGGTGTCAACCACACCAGCACCGCCCCCGCCCGTCGTCGCTCCTGCGGAGGAATTCGCCCTTGTCTCCCAACTGGTCAACGATGCGATAGCGGCAAATCGGCTGCCCGGTGCGGTGGTTCAGATCGGGCACGGCGGCGAGATCTTCTTCCGCCAGGCGTTCGGCTCACGCAAGCTCCCCGGCGAACCGGGACTGGACGGGTCGCCCGCACCCGCGGAACCGACGACCGAAGACACGATCTTCGACTTGGCGTCGCTGACGAAAAGCCTCGCGACGACCCCTGCCGTTCTGCAGCTCTACCAACAAGGGCGAATACAGATCGACGATCCCCTCCAGAGGTACCTGCCCGATTTCAACCCGGCGAACGACCCGCGACGCGCCGAGGTGACGCTACGCATGTTGCTCACACACACGTCGGGCATAGCGGGAGATCTGAGCCTGGACGGTCCCTGGGGCCTGGACAGGGCGGACAAGGCCGAAGGCATTCGCCGGGCGCTCGCGGCGTGGGTCGTGTTCGATCCAGGAGAACTGTTTCACTACTCCGACATCAACTTCATTCTCCTCGGCGCGGTGCTCGAGAAAATCACTGGCGAGCCCCTGGACACTTACGTCAAAGACAACGTATTCGCGCCCCTGGGCCTGGACGACAGCCACTACTTTCCCCCGGCCAAAGCCTGTGGGCCGCATCGGATCACCGGGACCGCGATCTCAGTCGATCCGACCCTACCCGCGGTGGAACGGTGTCCGCCAGGTAGCTGGACCACTGACCTCTTGGCGCGCATCGCACCGACGGCACGCAACGAAGACAGCCGGGACGATCCTGCCAGGAACCCCGATTTCTACAATCCGCTTCGCGGTACCGTGCATGACCCGACGGCGCGCCGCATGGGTGGCGTGACCGGCAGCGCCGGGATGTTCTCGACGGTGCACGACGTCGGGCGGTATGCCCAAGCCCTACTCGATCGCCTCGCCGGCCGCCCGAGCACATATCCGCTGAAGCAATCGACCGTGCAAACGATGACGACTCCACAACAGCCCGGGCACACCGCTGCCCAACTCCAAGCGGCGAACAACGCCGCCCGGTATGCCATCGAAACGACACCCAACACGACGGACCCCCTGCTCGCTCCGAACTATCCGGCCGTAGCAGGACAGGACCTGCGCGGACTCGGCTGGGATATCGATACAGCACATTCCATGCCGCGCGGAATGATCTTTCCCATCGGGAGTTTCGGCCATACCGGCTTCACCGGGGTAACGCTGTGGATCGACCCGGGCTCCAACACCTATGTGGCCGTCCTCGCGAACGTGATCCATCAGCGCGGTGGTCCACCGATCGCGCGACTGAGCGGCGACATCGCCACGGCAGCGGCCCGCGCTTTACATCTCTACGGCAGCTGATTCCGCCGGGTCCTCAGATGCCGCGCGAACACGTGCGGCTTCGCGCACCGCGGTCGCGTTGGCCTTTCCCTGACGTGAGCCGGCGAGCTTAGCGGCGATGTGATCACGCACGGTGACCGGCGCGTACGCGAGACCCGCATCGGTATTGAGGAATCCAGGTGCTGTCGAGATCACTGCATCAATGTTCCCGTCCCGGAAAAAGGCGGCAGACCGCCTGCGTTTGACGAAACCGTCGACAACCGGCGGCTTTACCCGGTGCAGCGTCGACATCCAACGGTCATTGGTGATGCGTGCAGTGAGGTCGCCGAGGTTCACCAGCAACGCGCCGTCGATGGGGGACACATCATGCCAGTTCCCGGTAGGACATCTTGGCGGCAGCATCAAGCTCGAAGAACTGATCCATCGCCGCCGCCAGGTCGGCGAGAATCTGCGGGGGTGTGCCGTGGCCCAGAATCTGCATGAAACCGGCCCGGCAGCAAGCTTCATCGACGGCCTCGGCCACCGCGCGCCTGGCTGTTTCGTCGCCGCCGCTAACCCACGGTGTGATGTCGACGGCCGGTACTTCGAATGTGTTGGTGCTCATCGCGTCAACTCCGTTCGTCGGCGCCAGGTCCAATTACCTCGCAGTTGAATGCCTGCGTGCTCAGATGGCGCCGAGCTCGCGGTAGAAGGCCAGCGCGTGCTCGGCCACCACGTCGGGGCGTTCCTCGTGCACCAGCAGCGACGCACCCGGCACGGCCTTGAACCCGCGGCAATCCGGGAGCTGCGTCGCCATAGGTCGCGCCTGCTCGATCGGGAAGGTCGGGTCGTCCTCACCCCAAACGAACAACACCGGGACATTGAGCCGGGCGTGACCGGTCGCGAAACCATCCACAATCCCCCAGTCGATGCCCCAGAGGTACCGGTTGATTCCTTCGACCCGCTCCCGTGAGCGCACCAGGGGCTCGATGATCCGCGCGCGAAAGTCCCCGTCCAGCAGGGACTTGTCGCTGAAGCATCCTCCGAAGCCCATCGCGCTACGGATGAAGGTCCGCGAGCGGAGCATCTGCTGAAACAACCGCGCCGCCCCCGGCAGCTTCGTGACGGTCTGGAACATCTCGATGTACGGCGGCCGATGCCCGGGGATCTCGGTGTTGGTCAGCACCAGACTTGCTATGCGGGAACCCTTTTGGAGCGCCGCCTCCCGGGCGACCGTTGCTCCGGTGTTCTGCGCCAGCACATGCACTTTCGGGTCATCGAGCGCCTCGAGAAACGTGTTGAGGCGCCGCGCCTGCCCGCGAAAGTTGTAGTCCGTATCGGGATTCGTGCGGGTCTGCCCCGCGCCTGCCTGATCAATCACGACGCACGTGAAGTGTTCCGAAAGTATCGGAACGAGCTTCACCCACGTCGCCGATGACAACGGCCAGCCGTGCACGAACACCAGCGTCGGTCCCGACCCGACCCGCCGGTACGCCATCTCAGCGTCACCGACGTCCTGGTACTGCGGTTGCTTTTCGAAGATGGCGCTGACGCTACCCGCTACTGTCTCAGCGCAGCCCTAAACGATCGTCTCATCTCACGGTCACGCGCCCGCGTTCCTGGGCCGGGAGGCACAGCCCGGTGACACAGACCGTCTCAAGTGGCGTCATCGCACGTCTGTCTCGACGTCGTGCCAATTCTTCGGACCGCAGCGAGAACAGCGAACACCGCGAGGCCGCGCCCGACGAAGATCCATCCCAGAGGCGCCTGCGTGCTTTCCGGGTCGGTACCAACGACGCTCATCGTTGCCGCGACGATGAGATAGGTCAACGTACCGAACAACCCGCCGACAAGTCCGAGATGGCCGCTGAACAGCCCCACAGCAGCGGCCTGTGCCTGCGACACCAACGCCCCCACACCCCGAGACCGCCAGGCATGCCGCCACGGTGATGGCCCAGGGGTTGACGCCGATCGTTGGCGCGGACACCAAGAGCAGGACGGCCCCCAACATGTAGACCGCCCAGTCCCCAAATGCCAACTTCAAGAAAGAGCGGTCGCCGTGGAACCGATGCTGGACTGCATCTGCGGCAGCGCCGGCGCGTACAGATCCATCGGAATCTGATTCAACGGCACGACAGCCAACAGGATTGGCAAGATCCGCCGAGTCGGCAACGCTGGCTTATGCCTCGTGATCGCCGCTGCGCTCGTAGCGCAACACCTTGCCGCCATGTCGGATCGTCTTGATGCGTACGCATCCGTCGTGGTAGAAGTGCCGGATCTCACGGCAGCCGCACGAATACTTGAAATCGTCGTACAAGAGTCCCGCGTCGTCATCTTCGACATGGTGATCGCCATCTGCGGTGTGTCCGCAAGGTGCCTTTTGCTTCGTAAAGTACGTCGTGGCAACAACCATCGACCCGCCTCCTTACATGTTGCGTGAGCGCTCCGCGAGTGATCTATGTCGCTTCACGTTGCGCCGTACAAGCCGGCTGTGTTTCGAGGGAAACCACGGTCATCGGGGCCCCTTTCGCCGAACTTCCCGGGAGCGCGTGGCGGCTCCCCCTGGACAGCCTGCGTCCTCAACCTGAGCGTGACCGTCGACATTAGCCGTGAACCTGCTGAGTGTTGACGGCGGTGCAAAACCAGGCCACCCAAATCAGATTGGCTCGCGCCACGATCCCGAGGGGGTCGTCAGCTCGCTTCCGGTGTCCCCATCAGCTTGAGCAGGGCGGCCGTTCCAATCTTGACGCCGACGGGGATGGCATCCAGGTCCACCTGGTAATCCGGGTTGTGATTGGCATACGGCACCTGCATGCCGTTCGCTTGCGCCTTTTCAAAGTGCTCGGGTTTCGCGGTGCCCACGTACAGGAACAGATAGCGACTCTTCTCGTTCCCGATGACCAGATGGTGGAAATCTTCCGAACCCATCAGCTTTGGGATTTCAGCGAGAACGGCGTGTTCGCCGAGCAACTCCTTTAGCGCGGGCGCTATCGATTCAGCGAGCTCCCCATCATTCGACAGGACGACCGAGCCGCCTTTCATTGCGGTAGTGGGGTACTTGGATGCGGGCAAGCCGTATGCCGCCGCAATGGACTGGTTGATGCGTTCGATGGCAGCGAGCATCAATTCCCGATCCTTGGGGTCGTACCAGCGCAAATTGATCTTCACCAGTGCCGAATCCGGAATCACGTTGTTGTCGTTGCCGGCCTGCAGCGAACCCACCGTGACCACCGCTGCGTGCAGCGGGTCGATACCTCGACTGACGATGAACTGATACTGAATCACCGCTGTGCAGGCCATCAGTACCGGGTCCTTGGCGAGATGCGGTGACGAGCCATGTCCGCCGATGCCGTGGAAGGTGACGTCGAATTGGTCGGTGCCGGCATTGGTCGGCCCGGCGTTGCAGGTCGCCAATCCCGTAGGAAGTGGCATGGTGTGCAAACCAATAAGGTAGTCCGGTTTCGGCACACCTCGTTCATAGAGGCCGTCGCGCACCATCGCGGCCGCCCCCGAAATCAACTCTTCCGCCGGCTGCCCAAGGAGGATGAGCGTCCCGTGCCAGGCTGACTTGTGCTCCGCCATTGCTTTGGCGACACCGATGAGCCAGGTCGTGTGCGCGTCGTGCCCGCACATGTGTCCCACCGGCACTTCCTCTTCCTGCCCGTCGGGCGTCGTGCGCTTGACGGTCTTCGTGCTTGCGTAGGGCAACCCGCTGGCCTCTTTGACCGCGTTGGCGTCCATGTCGGCCCGATACATGACAATCGGTCCCTCGCCATTCTCGAGGATTCCCACCACTCCGGTCTTGCCGATGCCGGTCTTGACGTCATACCCGAACGATCTGAGTTCCTTTTCGAGGATGCCTGCCGTACGGAACTCCATGAATCCGAGTTCTGGATTCCGATGGATGTCTTTGAAGATATCCACCAAGCGTCCGGTGTCGGCGTCAATAGCGGCGTTCAGTCGCGCATTCATCCGAGCTCCCTCGTTGAGTTGGCCATCTCAATCTAGCGGCGTGTCAAGGACCAAACGCGCTGCGGGACCGCGGACTTGTGGTGCGGACACGGCCCGTGCGCCCGACGACTCTGCAGCTACAACTCCGCAACGCCCACGTTGTCGACCGGCCCCGGTGAAATCGGCGCGGGCCCAGCCGATGGACACGTCTCAGCGCACGACCAAGACCGAGCACTCGGCGTGATGGAGCACGTTCTGGCTGACCGACCCCAGGATTGACGTCGCGATCCTGCCGCTACCGTGGCTACCGACAACTACTAGTTGAGCATCCCCGGACAGCTCCCGCAGACCCTTCGCCGGGCTGATGTCCCGGAAGATCTCGGTCGCATGGGCCTTCGGATACTTGCGGGCCAGTGGCGCCACAAGTTCATCCATGCGTTGGCGCTGCTGAGTCTGCAACAGGTCCAGTAGCTGCCAGTCCATCGGCCCCTGGCTGTAGCCCAGGCCTACCGCAGCGCCTATCTCCCACATGTGCACCACGGTCAAGGGTGCGCGCAGGACGTGCGCGGTGTCGAACGCGACCGTGAGCGCCCGCACGGAATCCTCGGATTCATCGATGCCGACCACGACGGGCAGTGGTCTACCGGTGCGATGCGGCACCGGGGCCCGCCAGACCAGCACCGGGCAGCGCGCCCGGTGAGCGATCCGAACCACGTTCCTGCCCAGTACGCCGCTGTCGGTGCCCGCGCCCACCACCAGAAGCCGAGCCCCATCGGACGCGTCCTGCAGAGCCCCGGCGACCGATTCCTTGACCGTCACGCCGCGGACCTCGAGATCAGGATGCGCCGCACGCACCGTCGCCTCCGCCGCGGTGATCAGGGCGTCGGCCGCGCTCCCAGCGTCTACTGCGGGTGCTGGAGCCTCGGCGAGGAAATGCCAGTCCAGTCGGGCCACTGCGTGTAGCAACAGCAGCGGCGAGGCGTTCTTTGCGGCGTAGTCGGCGGCCCATTGCGCGGCCGCCAGCGCCGTGTCGGAGCCGTCGATCCCCACCACGACTGGCTGCCCCGCGGCGGCATCAATGTTCATCGCTGCACACTATCGCTGATGCACCACGTCCTCGCTGATGCACCACGTCCTCGCTGATGCACCACGTCGCCGTCCCCGGTGATCGGCGCCAGGATATTTCGCTGCGCCCCGCGAACAGTGTTGGGCGCCGCCACGCCAATCATTTTGGCTCAGAAGATCTCTGAAATCATGCAGCGCACCGAGCCGCCACCGTAGGCCTCGATCGTCTGCACATCGCCGACAAGAATCTCGCTGGACTTCTCGATCGCTGCCTTTTGATCATCGGTGAGCACGTTGAAGGTCGAGTGGGTCATGACGGTGTAGAGCTTGTCGTCATCACCGAGTACCTCGATCTCGTTGCCCGCGAAGTTGTCGATCTCGCTCTCAGAAACAGCAATGATCTCTTTGCCGCTTTCGGTCAATTCGTCGACAACCAACTTCCGTTCGTCGGGGTCATCGATCGCGTCAAGGCAGACGACCGCATACTTCTCGCCGATCGCCATCATCACGTTGGTGTGGTAAATCGCGACACGTTGCCCACGGTAACTCTGGAATCCGTGGAATGGCACCGCCTTAAACCCAAAGTCGTTGCAGAACTGGCGGAATAGCCCCTCGTCGGCACGCTGCGACAGACAACAGTAGGCCTTCTTGTTGGCGCGATCGAGCACCATCGCCCCAGTGCCTTCGAGGAAACGGCCTTCCTTCTCGTGCTTCGTGTAGTCATAGATTTTCAACTGGTCGCGTCCCATACCTTCGACGAGCGCACCCAGGAATTTGATGCGCTCCGGCCGGCGATCCTCGGCGAACATCGGGCACAGCACGAGCTTGTCGCCTTCCAGCGAGACAAACCAGTTGTTGGGGAAGATGCTGTCCGGCGTCTCGAACACCGAGGCATCGTCCTGGATGACGTGGACGTTGATTCCCTTGCTCCGCAGCTTGGCGACGAATCCGTCGAACTCGATCAGCGCCTTCGCCTCGACGATGTCCCGCTTCTCGCCGAGGTTCTTCTGGAAGAAATCGTTGGCGGCGGTGTCGGCGTTGAAGTAGAACGAACACGGTCGGACCATGGCGATGTGTCGGGTGATTTGCCTATCCATCATCGCATCCTCCCTCATACGAAGGAAGCAACGCACCTTGGGAGACCCCGGCCGCCGCGAGAACTTCGAACGAGTCAAGGCCCGCGGCGTCTACGGCGTGATGGCCACGCGCTACTGGATCCGCTACTTGACCCGAATTATCCCACTGTCCCAACTGCAGGTCATGAGAGTCTTTTCCCCAGCCCGCGACCCGCGCTGGCGGCCGCAAGGGTATGGGCCATCGACGATTTCACTGCCCAGTACTGTCTGACGGCTTTTCCCAAACGCGTTCTCCCCCAACGTGACACCACGCTGCGACCTCGGAGCGCCCGACAACCGTACTGCAGGTTTCCCGGGCTTCGTCGGTGAGGCGCTCTGCCAGGGTGTCCAGTCCGACCTCAGTCGCGGTAGCTACACCCTGTGCCTCCATGACCGGGAGAAGCGTCTCGACGATGTCGACGACGGCCTGCAACCAAACCTCAGCGCCGTCCCCCGCCCCGACGAAGGTCCGCATACTCAGAGTCGGCGCAGGCAGGCCCGCGTCGGTGAAGGCACCGTGCAGCCGATCGGCCATGTTCCAGGAAACCCCCGCCCGATCTGTGGTCTCGATGATCCATTCACAGCAGCGGTCGTGGGTCGGCGCAGGCGGCGACGAGCGGACGGCACGCCAGTCCGGCTCGTGAAAGGCCATGACACCACCGGGTGCCAGGTGCTGAGAAAGCCGACGAAGCATCGCGGCTGGGTCTGGCTGGAAGACCAGCACATAGCGGCCGACTATCGCATCGAACGGCCGGTCGAAGCTCAGTTCGGCAGGGTCACCTTCTAAGAATCGGACGGTGTCGGACAGGCCCCGGGCCGACGCCGTGGCCGATGCCGCCCGCACAGCGGCCGTCGCCGTGTCCGTTCCGATAACTTGACCGCCGGGCGTCGTGAGCGCCGCAGCAAGAAAGGCGACTTCACCCGCACCGCTTCCAACGTCGAGGACCCTCATGCCGGGTTTCAGGCCCGCGGTCGCGAAGTACTCCGCGGTAGTCGAGCCGAGTAGCTTGGCCTGGCGCCCAAGACGGCCCAACTCATGATCCGAGTGGCCCAATAGATAGTGGCGTTGGTTCACGTGAAATTCCTCCCTGCGCGACCGTTCACGGGAACTCGATGTAGCGGCCCGCGCCCGCCGTGGCAGCGCGGTCGAGCACCAGCGAGCTGAGGGCGATGTCGTCCATGGCGATGCCCATGTTGAGGAACATCCGCCGTCCGGTGGCGGGCACGTCGTACTCCCCGGCGACCACGGCGGCCAGATGTGTGACGGGCGTGGGGAGTCCGAAGAAGTAGAGGCTGCCCGCGACGGAACCGTACTGACCGAAATCGTCCACGCAGTAGACGGCGGCATCCTCGAATGCCGCCGGGGCCATCGCGTCGTCGTAGTCCACGGGAAGCAACAGCGCGTCGGGGTCGGTGTTGGCGCAGTCCAGCTTCGGGTCGAGCGGGACGGTGATGGTGGTGATCACCAGATCGGCGCCCGCCACCGCGTCGGTGGGTGTGTCCGCGACATTGGTGACCCGTTCGCCGGCGTTGTCGAGCAGTTGCCGGGCGACGCCGTCGACGTAGTCGTAGGCCGTCACGTGGGTCAACCCGGGGTGCACCTCGAGTGCTACCTCCAGATGCCGGCGACCCTGTACACCGCAGCCCACGATTGCCAGGTGCTTCGGATCGCCCGGCACGTGCCGCATGGTCACACCAGAGACGCCAGGGGTGCGCATCTCGGTGATCCAGCCGCCGTCGAGCAGCGCCATCGGCCGCCCGGTCTCGGCGTCGTTCATGATGACCGCACCGTAGATGTAGGGCAGACCCTTGGTGTGGTTCTGCTCGTAGCCGGCCACCCATTTGATACCGATCCGGTCCGAGCCGCCCAGGTAGGCCGGCATCGCGTGGATGAACGCGTCCTCGCGGGAGGCGACTTTCGGCTTGGGTGGGTTCTGCACCAGGCCGCGAGCCTTCTGGCTGAACGCGTCATCGAGCACGTCGATGATCTCTGCCCAGGTCAGACCGAGGCTTTCGAGGTCGGCGCGGTTCAGCACCAGCATCTGGTTGTCGCTCATGGAAAAACCGTAACTGCTCAGTGGCGCGGGCAGTGCTCTGATTGCTTCCTACGCCGAAGTGCTGCGATTCGTCTCCACTGCTTCCCACCGTCGGTGGTATCGGGGTTCGCCCGAACAACGGTGACGGGTAAGCGCACCACAGCGAGCAGTTGGTGACAGGATTCCTATCGAAGCCCGGCGAGAAGCCGCGAACAAGGAGGACGCGTGACGGACAGTCCGAAGAAGGTTTCCCCGGCGACGAACGCACGGCCAACCAAGAAAGCACCGCCAACCAAGAAAGCACCGCCACCCACGAAAGCCGAGCAGCAAGGACCCCCCAGGAAACTGCGCGGCAAAGAGACGGTCACCGCAGCCAGGCGGCTGGGTGGCTGGGATTTCGCGACGTGGCGCATGGCCACCGACGACCCGGTGATGCGCTCGACCATCATCGGCCTGCTGGTGCTGGAGACGAGCCCGGACTGGGACACGCTGTGTGAGCGCTATGAACGGGCGACACGCCTTGCGCCGGTGCTGCGCTCAGTCGTCGTGGAGGGCCCGCTCGACCTGCAAACCCCGCGTGTGGTCGTGGATCCGAACTTCGACTTGTCCTATCATATGCGCCGATTCAGCATGCCGAAGGGATCGGGGTGGGGCGACGTCCTCGCCGAAGCCCGCCGACAGAGCATGTCAGACTTCGACAAGGACCGGCCCCTGTGGCGGGTCACCCTTCTAGAGGATCTGCCCGGCGGCAGGTCGGCCCTCATCATGAAGCTGCACCATGCCATCGCCGACGGTCAGGGCACGGTTCAGCTGGGCCTGGCCTTGTTCGACTTCGACCAGGCCGGAACCGATCTCGGGCCGATGCCGCCAGCTCCGGAACCGGCCGTGCTCGACAACACCGGCTTCATGCAGGCCGTGATCCGCAACAACGTCGGATGGGTCGCCAAGGCCGCCGAGGACGCCGTGAAGGGCCTGGGACCGCTGGCCCTATTTGCCATCAGGAGTCCGAAGCAGTTGATCAGCCAGGTCGTGGACACCGCCGCGTCGCTGGTGCGGTTCACCAAAATCCCGTTGCCGCTGGGGCCACTGTCACCGATCATGCAGGCCCGCAGCCTCAACTACCACTTCGCCACCATCGACTTGGACTTCGCACAGTTCCGCGCGGCCGCCAAGAAGCGCGAGCGCACGGTCAACGACCTTTTCCTGGCCGCGATCAGCGTCGGAATGTACCGCTACCACGAGAAGATGGGGCGTCCCATCGACGAGCTCCGCATGAACATGCCGATCTCGCTGCGCACTTCCGAAGACCAGACCAACGCAGTCACCGTCGCGCGTTTCGAGATCCCCATCAGCGACTCCATCGACGACGTGCTCGAGGCGGCGGCACAAACGGTCCGCAGCTGGCGCGACGAGCCGGCCCTCAAGCTTGCCGACTACCTCGCCGAGCTCAGCCGCTTCCTGCCGCCGGAACTGGTGTCGGCGGCGGCCCAGACTTCCGATTTGACCGCGTCCAATGTGCCCGGGGTGCCGGTGTCGGTGTGGCTGGCCGGCGCCAAGGCAGAGCGGATGTACCCGCTGGTCGGGACAATCGGCGCGGCGATCAACGTCACGATGCTCACCTATGAGGGCACCGCGAGTGTGGGGGTCAGCGCCGACGACGCCGCGGTCGACGACCGCGAGGAACTGCTGGCCAGCCTGCGGTACGGGTTTGGTGAGGTCATCGGCACCTCGGTGCTGGCCGGGGACCCGCTGACCCGCTGACGGATTTCACCGTGTGGCTTCAGCGCGGGCTGCGGAAATGACTGGGCGCCATGCCCTCCCAGCGTTTGAAGGCGTGGGTGAAGTTCCCGGTCTCGGCATATCCCAGGCGCTTGGCTATCTGTTCCACCGGGGTGTCGTGCTCCAGCAGTTCGATTGCCAAACCGCGCCGGACCTCGTCTACCAGCGCCCGGAACGACGTCCCCTCGCTGACCAGTCGGCGGCGCAGCGTCCGCGGATCGATGTGAAGTTCGTCGGCGACCGTCTGCATCGACGGCAGTTCGCCGGGCTGATGCCGCAGCCGGCTGCGGACCTGCCCGGCGATTCCGATGCGCGACAGTCTGCGGTCGAGTAGCTCCCGGCACTGGCGGCTGAGCATGCGCGCGGTGTTGGCATCAGCGAGCGGCGACGGCTGATCCAGAAATGTGCGGGCTACGGCAATCCGGTTGCTGTGGCGCCCGGGATACGAGTCGCCCGGAGGAAGGTGCCAAACCTGCGCGAGCTTGGCGGCCCGCTCAGCATCCAGCGTCGTTTCCAGCCACAGCGGAGCGAACTCGAGTTGCGCTCCACGCAGTGCAGCGACCAACCCGGCAAGGTCACGTTCGACAATGAACGCCCGCACATCGGCAGGTAATTCGCTGTCGTCGGCGACCAGATAGCCGTATTCCTCGTCGGTTTCCACCGAGAACCGCAGGTGCGTCGGGGACAGCGCCAGGAACGGCAGGGCCGACTCCACCCCTTCCCGCACGGTGGGGCAGGCCAAGATCAAGAAGCCGATCACCCCGGCCCGGCCCAGTGTGGAGTGCGGTCCCACCTCAAGACCGGCACCCGGTCGATCGCCGAGCCGGGCCATCAGGTTGCGGATGACGTCGAACTCCTGGTGAGCCCAGATCTCGGAGTTCTCGTCGTCGAGGTCCGCTTCGGTCACACCGCTGCCCGCGAGGCACTCCGCGGCCGTCATCCCGTTGGCGATGCCCGCCTGCACCATGATGCGGACACCTTCGGTACCCCGAGGAACCGCCCAGCACGGGCCTGTTTTCACTGTCCGAAAATACCAAATTAGTGTCCCCTAGGAACATTCCTTTGCCCAGGCTCCCCGCCTAGCGTGATGTTCTATGACGACCGCTATCAGGACGACCGCTATCAGGACGACCGCTATCGCCGTCGGCCAGGAGCAGAGCCTCGCTGATGAACTCCAGGATCTGTACCGACTGACGAAGGCGCAGGTCGGCGATGAGGACCTTGCGCACATCCGAAACGTGACCGCTTACGGCCAGGCGATCAACGCTCGTCGGATCGAGCTCCTGCGCGACGGTAGACCGAAGGCGGTTGGCCGTGCCGTCGTCCTCGAGATGCTCTACCGGCTGCTCCAGTTCTCCGAACTGGGCCACAACGTCATCCACGGCAGCTATGACCATCTGCCCAACTGCGGCGACTACCACTCTGAGCGCTATGAGTGGGACTTCAACGTCGACATCGATCAATGGAAGGTGATGCACCACGAGGGGCACCACCCACACACCAACATCGCCGGCCGCGATCACGACCTCGGCTACAGCATCTCGCGCGCCATGGCCGGTCAGGACTGGTTCGGCCATCACGTCGTGCAGACCGCGGTCATCGGGGCGCTCATCGCGACGGCACCGCAGAGCGCACCGTTCATGCTCGGCAACGTGACACGGCACGTGGACGGCCGCCGCTTCTTCAGCCGAGATCTGCTGCGCTCGCCGGTGCGCATCGCCATGCGTGATGCGCGAGAGCGCTACGTGCGCGAGCCGCTGACCGCAGGTTCCAGATTCCTCCCGGCCTTGCTGGCCAACTATCTGGGTGGGGTTGCCGGTTACATGTCGGTGTTCTTCCTGGTGGCGATCGAACATCACGCCGGCGAACTGGAGATGTTCCCTGACCCCGGCCCCGACGAGACGCCCAGTCAGTACTACGCGCGCCAGTTCCGCGCTACCCGAAATTTTGTTCGCAGTCCGGATATCGACGACTTCCTGGAGCAGATACTGACCGAAGAGGTGCCGTTCGAGAACCGTCCCGATTTCCGGGTTTTCTACGGCGGCCTCGACACCCACATCGAGCATCACATGTTTCCGGACCTGCCGCCCAACCGGCAGCGCGAGGTTGCGCCAGCCGTGCGCGCGATCGCGGGCCGGCACGGGCTGCCCTACCACGAGACACCGCTGCTGGAATCGATGCGGCTGTTCGCGAAGGCGCTGACCGGCCTGTCGATCCCGTTGGGCGAGAGAGAGTTCGGTAAGCCACTGCGTCTGCTGGCCCAACCGGTGTCGCTGGCGCGCCGGTTGGTGTTCGGCGCGGCGTACAAGCCGCTGCCCGAAGGCCCCTATCTGGAGAAGCCGCGGTTCTACAACGTGCCCGTCAAGGTGCTGTCGGCCGACTCGGCGGCAAACGGCCAGGCGCTCCACGTCCGATTGCAGAAGCCGCGCGGCTGGGACGACGTGAGTTGGGAAGCAGGCGCTTTCGTCTCGGCGCGTGTCGAGGCCGGTGGTGAGATTCTGGTACGCCAGTACAGCCTTGTTCACGACAGTGAAGGCTCAGACGTCATGGAGATCTGCGTCAAACGCGTCGCCGACGGACGAGTCTCCAACCAGCTCAACGACACCCTGCGCGCCGGTAAGTACCTGACGCTGGTCGGTCAACCCACCAACACCGGTGGGCTGACCATGGCGACCGCGCCGCGCAAGTCACTGTTCATCGCGGGCGGCGTAGGCATCACCCCGATCATCAGCCAACTCCGAAAGATCGCTCGCGAAACACCGTTATCGGACGTGGTGCTGCTGTACTTCAACCGCGACGATCGCTCGATCATCTTTGAGCGGGAGTTACGTCAGCTCGCCGACCGCTCAGGTATCCGCGTCAACTTCTTTACCGACACGGCGTCACCACTTCACGACATCAACCAGGGGCAGCTCTCGGAGATTCTCCTGAAACGCCACGTGCGCGATGTCGGGGACCGGGAGGTATTCATTTGCGCGCCACCGGCGATGATCGATCTCGCGCAACGACACCTGGGAAGTCTGGGGCTCGATCCTGAGCGATTCCACACCGAGTCGTTCACCGCGCCTACGCTCGCCCGCCCCGTCGATGACGGCCGCAGGTACACCGTCCGGTTCCGACGCAGCGAACAGACAATCGAAATCGATGGAGCGACAACGCTCTTGGAGGCTGCCGGGCGTGCCGGTATCCGAATACCGACCGGCTGCGAGCGGGGGCTCTGCGGCGCCTGTGTGTCGCCGAAACTGAGTGGTGCCACGCAACTCGAAGCTGACCGCGGCCCGATGGACCGGATCACCGTCTGCAACAGCTTGGCCTGTTCAGACATCGACCTGGACCTGTAGCTGTGGGACCGGCGCCCCGGTCCCACAGCTGGGCAGACGCGACCACGGCGGCCAGCCAATCCATCAGCTCAGATCCCGCCCGGAACCCGCGGCCCACCGATCGATGATCTGGCTGATCGCCGTGCTGATTTCGCGGTGGCCGACGATTCGGACGTCCAGTCCGGCGTTCTCGACGACTCTCAGCGCTCGTTCGATGGCGTCGTGGATCCATTCGTGTTCGTTGCCGAATACTCCTGCGCCGACGGTGGTCAGCAGGACGGTGTTCGAGCCGCCCTGGTTGACCTGTTCGGCCGCGGCCAGCAGCGTCGCCTCGTTGGTGGCCTCCAGCACCAGTCGGGCGAACGGCTCCCACTGGCGGCGGGGCAGAGTCGAGTAGCCGACTGGCAGCGCCGAGCAGAACGCCTGCGAGACCACCCGACGTAACCCGTCATCGACATCGGTGACCTCGACATTGCGGTGCAGGCCGATAGCGAGGTGACCGCGCAGGGTGTCCAGCAGGTCCTCGCTGGCGCCGTCCAGCACACCGGTGATCGCGGCCAGTCCGGCGGCGGTGCCCATTGCGTAGCCGTTCTGCATCGACCAGAGCCCCTCGACCGGGAGGCCGGTGAGCTCCGACAATGCCGCCCCCATAGCCGCCAGATTGTCGATCTGACGGTCGTCGCTCTGGCCGATTCCGTCGCCGACCGGCACAAGATAGTTGCGGTAGATCGTCGCCGCGCCGGCCGCGATCGCACACGCCGGCCCCTGGGTGGGGTCCCCGGCGTAGTCGGTAACGCCGCGCTCGGGGGTGACGTGCTCGGAGACCATCTCCAACGTGTTGAACTGTGACGCCACCTGGAACAACGCCCCCTCCAACCGCAGGTCGGAGTGCAGCGTCCGGGCATCCCCGACCAGCCCGCTCACCGAACTGCGCTGCCCCCGGGAGGGGTTCACCCGGTTCCGGAGTTCGGCCAGGGTGGGCAGGGTGAGCTCGCCGATGCCGTAGCGCCTGCCGGTAGCCGTCGAGACCAGTTCATCGCCCTCGACGAGCAGCCTGCGCTGGGTGGCGGTGTAGCCGTCCTCAGTGAACCCGGTGAGGCGTTCGAACCAGTCCCGCGGCTGCGCCGCCCGCCGTGCCCGCCGCCGTAGCACGGCGACCTGCTCGTCATTTTCGGGAACCCGCTGGTCGGCCTTGCGGGTACCTGCGCGCAGTTCCTTCATACGGTCGAGCGCCTCCGGGTAGCCCAGGCCCTCCCCTGCCACGAGCCAGGCACCCACCACCGTGCCGGTGCGGCCCTTGCCTCCCCAGCAGTGCACGAAGACGACCTTTCCGGCGTCAAGCTCAGCGCGGATATGGGCGAGGATCCGGTCGTAGCCGGCGTCGTCGATGACCGAGGTGTCGGGGATCGGGAAGCGGACGTGCCTGGCCGTCAAACCGTGGTCATAGGGCTCCAGCGGCGCTCCACCCCAGGTGCTTTCGCCGTCCTCGGTCAGGTCCACGAACGAGTCGACCCCGGAATCGAGCAGGGTCCTGATTTTCAGGGCCGCCTTCTCCGGATCGATCGATCCGGGATACTCGCCTGCCAGCAGCCGCCCGGGCATCACCCACCACGCGTGAACGATGTCGTCATGCGGCCAACTCGGGCTGGCTGTGTTGTTGGAAGTCCCCGCTGTGTTGTTGGAAGTCCCCGCAGTGTTGTTGGAAGTCATATTCGTTCTCCTTTTCTCGTGGTTACCTCCCACGCGGAGCTGGCACGCACGACGCCGGCAGTACGAACCCTGCTCGGCTCCTCGCCAAGGATCGGATCAGGATGGCCCGGCCGACTGATCGCGCCAAGCTGATTTAGAGCGATTCTCCCACTAATTATTATTTAGCGCAACAAAAGCTCTTAATAGGGTACGTTCTAGTTTCATGGGCGACACGTCGTTGCCGGAGCGTGACGACGCGCCGGCATCAAGGAGCACCGACGCACGCGTCCACGACTATCCGCGACCCATCGTCGCAGTGGACACCGCGCTGTTGACGTGGGACTCGACGCGGGGGCTGTTGGTCGTGGAGATGGCCCGCGACGACATCGGGAAGTGGGCGCTGCCGGGCACCTTTTTGCGCAAAGGCGAGACGCTGTCGGAGGCGGTCGAGCGCAGCCTGCGCGAGAAGCTGGGCGTCGAAGGGATCCGGCCACGCCAGTTGTTCGTGTTCGACGCCCCCAACCGCGACAACCGGGACTGGGTGCTCTCCGTGGCTCACCTGGCCGTGGTCCGACCGGACCAACTCCACGCACTGGGATCGGGGGCGGCAGCGCAAACTCGGCTCGCACCGGTGGACAGGCCCGGCGAGTTGGCGTGGGACCACCCCGAAATCGTTCGCCTGGCCAAGAACGACCTGCGCG
>Ga0210003_1001078_pt1 | contig 24244 bp, 17 predicted proteins | sample LantaG_FD_182804 | JGI IMG/M metagenome (GOLD analysis project Ga0210003, IMG submission 182804) | Deep subsurface microbial communities from Baltic Sea to uncover new lineages of life (NeLLi) - Landsort_02402 metaG (SPAdes) (version 2) | ecosystem: Environmental > Aquatic > Marine > Oceanic >... | reverse complement strand
TTGTTGTTGTTGTTGTTGTTGTTGTTGTTGTTGTTGTTGTTGTTGTTGTTGTTGTTGTTGTTGTTGTTGTTGTTGTTGTTGTTGTTGTTGTTGTTGTTGTTGTTGTTGTTGTTACCGTTGTTGTCGTTCGAGGCTGCTGCTGTTGCGAAAGGCAGAGGCGGCAGCGTCGAGGGAGGCAGGTAGGAGGAGGAGGGCCCGATCGCGCCCCCGTATCCCGTGGTGACGGTCAGCGAAGTCCACAGGTTGGCGAAGGGGTTGCCGCCGCCGCTGCCGCCGCTGCTGGGGTCGTTGACCTGTTTTTTTTTTTTTTTTTTTTTTTTTTTTTTTTTTTTTCTTTTTTTTTTTTCCCGAGTGAGTCGTAGGGCGATTCGCGCTTGATGGATGAGCCTCCATGTGCTCTTCGTCTCTTGCCTGCCTTCGAGCTCGCGGTGCAGACACCCCTTCCCGTGTTTCTTTTTCTCTTTTCTCGGATCGACGGTGTCACTCAGATCGTGAATGCTTCCCATGTGTAAAAGAAAGACACTCACCGAGGGCACGAGCAGCATGGCGTCGTCGTGAAAGGGGGAGCTTGCGAAGTACGTTGGTCGATGGATAGATGCGATCGAGAATAACTTTTCGCGTTTGGCTTCGCTCGCGCGACCCTCCGAGGCGGCGCGCTCCCTCCGCTTCTTGCGCCTGCCCGCGCGTGAAGCGAGGACGAGCACACTCAGGTGGAAAGCGTGGAATCTTGTCGAGCCCTGCTGACGAGCGTGGGGGGGGGAGCGAGAAAAAAAAAAGGTTTTGTGTTTTTGTCGCCCTCGAAGCTTCAGTTTCTTTTTTTCCTCTTCCTGGTCGTCTTACTAACGAGAGAGAGAGAGAGCAAGCACACTCGCCTCGTGCCTTTTCTGAAAGCTCGATCTCTTCTCTCTTCTTCTACACTGCAAAAACAGCAAAAGAGCAAATAGAAAAGCAACAACAACAACAACGAAGCAAAACCAGAAATCAATACGGGACGTTTTTCGGCAGGTTCCGGTTGATGTTGGCCGCCAGCGCCGACCGCAGCGTCTCCCTCGCCCTGCCCCTCTGCTGCACGTTCCTCGCCTTCCGCTCCTTCTTCGCCGCGGCGGGCACGTCGGCCTCCTTCACGCCCATGGCCCTGTAGCGGGCCACGATGGCGCTGCGCTGCTGCTCGCGTCCCGCGGCGGTGAGGGCCAGAGCGTCGAGGTTTGCTTTTCCTCCAGAAATGCCGGAGCCCAAGTTGGCCGCTCGCGCCGCGGCGCCCGCGCCAGAGAGTGGCGCTTGCAAGGCCCTGTTCCCTCCTGCTCCCGCAGCCGCAGCGCGGGCAAAGGGCCTGTGCGACTGCTTGTAGAACTTGGCGAAGGCCCTCGCGCCGATGACTTTCCCGTTCGGCAGCGCCAGCTCGAAGGCCTCTTCGGTGGCGGAAGTGGTGGCGGCGGCGGCAGTTTCGTGGTCGTCGTCGTCATCAGAGAATTCCATCTCATCATCGTCATCATCGTCGTCGTCGTCGTCCGACCACTGGTACCACTCTGCGTACTCGTCCTCGTTCCCCTCCCAGCAGACCCTGCAGTTTCCCAGGTCGACCATGTGCCTCTGCACCGCGTGCAGCGAGTGGAACCTCCTGCTCTGCTCGTCGTCGCCGCGGTAGTAGAGAGGGACGAGCCCCGAGCGGACCTTGGCGCCGAGGTAGCGGAGCAAACCCTCTGGGTCGGCGCAGTGCGCGACGTCGGGGATGTAGAACGAAAACTTCTTCCACATGTGCTCGAGGCAGCGCTCGACCGAGTCGAACTTTTTGTTGTCGAAGAGCGAAACCGTGGGGTCCCAGGGCTCGATCGGGCCTTCCTCGTCGGCGTCGGAGGCTGTCTCCCAGCCGCTCGAGTCGCCGTCGTCGGCGTCGTTTGCTTCTTTCTCCTCCTCCACTTCCTCGACCTCCATGTCGTTTCCGGCGGCGAACGTCACGCCGTTGGGCGCCGCGACGCGGAAGGCCGCGGCGGTGGCCGCGTCGCTGGTCGTGGGCGTGGCCATGGCCGGGAGGACGTTGGCTGTCGTCGAAGTCTGTTGCTGCTGCTTTTTCTTCAACGCCGCCGCCGCCGCCGCCGCCGCTTGCGCCCTCGTCGTCGCGCCGGTTCCGCTGCCGCTTCCGTTCCCCCCGTTCCCGCTCTCCAGCGAGTGGACCACCACCACGACCTCCGGGGCCGGCTGCCCGGACTTCTTCACCAGATCCTTGTACTTGTTCGAGGACACGAACGTGCGGTAGGTCGCCTCGGAGGTGAACTTCTTGCGGGTCAGAGGGTCGAGCCAGGTGCGACTTCCTGCAAACGCCGCCGACGACGAGGAAGTGGAAGTCGTCGAAGCTCCGCCTCCGCCGCCTCCGGTCGGCAGGGACGCCTTCAGGGCCGCGGCGCGGGCGTCGTACCACTCGCGGGTGACGGGAGGGAGGCCTGCGACCTTGCGCTTGAGGTTGTAGCTGTTGGCGATGGCGGTGGTGGTGGTTGAGGAGAGAGGTGAGAGGAGGAGGAAGAAGAGGGTAGGAAGGCGAGCGTTTTCTTCGTTTGTCGTCGTCGGCGGCTAGACGGCGCTCGATTGGTTTTTTTTCCCGGCTCTTGCGCGACGAGAAGGAGCTCTTTTCTTTTCTCTGTCGTCGCTCTCACAGCTCGAGACACTCTCCAGCTTTACAGAGACAGAGTGTCAAGGGTATTGAAGAAGCGGTCGGCGAGAACGACGGCGCGCGAATGCCGAAAAAACATCGAGGCATTCGTTCGTTCGTTCGCCGCCTCGTTCCGAAAGCATCTCGCTCCAAACTCTCTCTCTCTCTCTCTCTCACCGGTGGAAGTCGCTCCTGTAGTGCGCCGCCAGCGCCTCCTTGTCCGTGAAGTAGGTTCCGGACGTCGAGCAGTAGAGTCCCTGAGGAGGAGGAGGAGGAGGAGCGGCTGCGTCCGCGGGAGCGGGGGCTGCTGCCGTCGACATGTTGATGTTTTTTTTGTTTTTTTCGTTCCGAGAATCTCGCTTGCGTCGAAGAAAAGTGAACTCGATCACTCGTTCGACTTTGTTTTTCCAATCGACCACCTCTCTCGCGCCGAGCCAAACAGCTGCTCCCTCAAAGGCCTTTTCGATCCAATTTCCTCCTCAGAGCAAGGCCTCACTGCATCGCTCTTCCCTCGGGCAACCGGAAAGAAAGAAGCCCGAGTTGAATGCCTCCCGCTCCTCCCGCGGCCAACGAAAAGATCAAAACCGACAAGCCATCGCCTTCGGCATCAAACTCTCCCTCTTCCTCTTCTTCCTTGCCACGCCGCAAGCAGCTCGTCCAACCAGAGTTCGTCACCGCCGAGAGCGGGTCGGGACCCTTCCGGGCCTTCAATTTTGAGCTCTACGCGGTGAGAAAGAGATCGGAAGAAGGAGCACAAAAAAGGCAAGAAAGAGAACCTGCTTGATTTCAATCCACCTCGACCTTCTTCGACTAACGAGGAGAAGGAAAAAAAAATCGAAAAAACAAAAAAACCAAAAACAGAAACCGACCGGCGCCGTCCGCGTGCTCTCCTTCGCAGGCACCCTAGCCCTGGGCGGCGTCCTGCTCTACTTCTGGAACCAGAAGGAAAAACAACAGAAAGTGTTCGAAGAGGAAGAGCGGAAGAGGTCATGGTAGAAGGAGTTGGAGTTGGAGTTGGAGGAAAAGGAAGAGCAGAGCGGGAAAGCCAGCAGCAGCAAGCCGCCGCCCAGAACGACCTGTTCGACAGCGAGAGCTCGGCCGACGCGCTGCAGCTGGTCGGCGCCGCGAGGCAGCAGGTGCGCGAGCTGCGGGCGCACACGGCAGACGTCGTGAGGCTTCTTTCCGGAGGAGGAGCGGGAGCGTCGAACGCGGCGGCGCTGGCCTCTGCCTCGGCCGCGAGGGACGCCGCCAGCTCCGCCGACGCGGCGGCGGCCGCGCTCGCGCAGGCAGGGCTGCTCTCCTCGGACCCTTCGGGCAGGGACGACGACCCGGAGGTCGCGCTCGAGGCGCGCGCCGCGGGATCTCTGGCGAAGGGCAGGGCGGCCGCGGCGCGGGCCCTGGCAGCGCTGGACCTGGCGCTCTCGGTTTCGAGTTTCTCGGAATCAAACTCCTCTAGTTTTTTTAACAACCCTCTCCTGCCTCCGCCGCCGGCGCACGCGCCGCTTCCCCCGCCTCGAGGGACCGCGGCGCGAGCGCAGGCGGCGAAGAGGCTCGCCGGGCTCGCCTCAAGGCTGGCGGCGACGACCAGGATGCGGGTGGAGCTGGTGGACAACTCCGGGAGAGCGACGGCAGTGACGGCAGCGGCAGCAGGAGCGGCAGGAGAGACGACGACGGCAGCGACAACGGAAAGCGCAGCACCGAACTCCACCGCGCTCGTGCTCAACACGGGTGCCTTCAGCGTCGTCTCCGCCCTGGCCGCGCCCGGCTTCGCGGCGGCGGCCTCGATGACGATCCACGCTCCGCCCCCTCCTCCTCCCCCTGCGGCGACGGCGGCGACGGCCGGCCTCGGCTGGCTGCCGCCGTCGTCGGCCGCGGCGTCGGAGCTGACGGCGAGGCTGCGGCGCGCGCACGCTTACTTCCTGTCCCGCGCCCTCGCCGACGCCCTGTCGCGCGAGACGTGCGCGGAGCTCGTGTGCGAGGGCTTCGCGGGGCAAGAGGCGGCAGCGGCGAGGCGGAAAGAGAAGGAGAAGACGACGAAGAATTCCGCCTCCGCCTCCGCAGAGGCCGCGGCGGCAGAGGCCGCGCTCGAGGAGGCGCTGCTGTGGGCAGCCGGCTCGAGGCACGTGCTCTCCACGCCCTGCGCCGTCACGGGCACGGTGCTCTCCCGCGGGGGCGCGCCCGGGAGCTCGAGCTTCGGGGCCGTCGCTGCCACGGAGAAGTCGTCTCCTTCGAACAACAACAACGGCAACACCGGCGGCGGAGGCGGAGGAGCGGCGGCGACGGCGCTGCTGCCCCCCGTCGTCCGCGCGCACAGGCTGCCGAGGGCGGTGCTCGCGGCGAGGGCTGCCGGGGCGGGCTCGGGGGTGGCGGCGTTCCACGCGCACGCGGCGCCGGCGTCGGCGACTTGAGGAGGAGGAGAGAGAGAGAGAGAAGGAGACGCAACGTCGAGAAAATGAAAAATGTGTGAAAAAAAATCGATTTTGAACTGCATTTTTTTTCAAGTCTCATTTAACAAAACTTTCCCGTCAAACCCCGACGCTCGCCCCGCTCACCACGCGGGACACCCCGCCCTGCTTCACCACCACGTCGATCGCGTCAAACTCGCGCTCGGCGAACGACGCCGCCTGCGCTACGACCAGCACCGTCCTCCTTCTGCTGCTGCCGCGCGAAGAAGAAGAGAGAGAAGAAGAAGAAGAAGAAGAAGAGGTGGAGCTCGCATCCGCTGCCCCTTCCCCTGCTGCTGCCGCCGCTGCCGCTGCTGCCTCTGCCGCCACCATCCCCTTGAGCAGCCTCGCGACGGCGGCGCACCCGGCGTCGTCCAGGTGCTGCAGCACCTCGTCGAGCACCAGCAGGTCGCAGGAGAGCCTGCCGCGCGCCGCGGCGAGGTCCGCGAAGCCCAGCGCGAAGGCCAGCGCCACGCGGCGGCGCTCGCCGCCGGAGAGCGCGCGCAGCGACCTCGACGCGAAGCCCGTCCCGCCGCTGCTGTTGTTCCCGCCGCTGTCCCCGGCCAGCGTGCGCACCGTGATCGTCTTGGTGATGCGCTCGATGTCCCTCGGGACCTGGTCCGCGCGAAGAGAGGAAGAAGCAGCAGAAGCGGAAACGGGCGCCCTCGTCGCCGAGAGGTGCAGGGCCGTGCCCGGGCTCAGCACCTCCAGGTGCTCCGCAGTGCGCCGCTGCAGCTCCGCCAGCGCGCCCTCGAGCGCGAGCGAGCGCGCCCCTGCGGCCCCGAACGCGGCGTCGACCTCGGCCGCGACCGTGGCGGCGGAAGAGGCCAGCGAGGCCTCTTCGGCTGCCGAGCACGCCTGCTCCTCGGCAGAGGCCAGGAGCCTCTCTGCCGCCGAGCGCCGCTCCGAGTGCGGGTTGGCTAGGCTGCTCTCGCTCAGCGCCGCCGCCTCGGCCGCGTCAGCGGCCGCGGCCGCCGCCGCCTCCTCGGCTCGAGCGGCGGACAGGGCGTGGGCCGCGGCGTCGACGGCGGAGGCCGCGGCGTGGGCCCTCGAGGCGAGCTCTCGGGCCTGCGAAGGGTCCCGCACGGAGAAAAAGGCAGCCGCTTCTTCTTCTTCGAGCTTTGCTTCTTCAAGCTTTTCCTCTCCTTCTCCTCCCGCGACTAACAACAGCGCCGAGTGCCTCTCGACGGCCCTGGTCGCGGCCCGGGCTGCCTCGTCCACGCGAGCCAGCAGCTCGGCCTCCTCGGCCTCCTCCCTCGCCGCGGCCTCCCTGCCGAAGGCCTCTGCGCGCTCCCTCTCCAGCGCCGCGACGGCGGCGGCCTCGGCGGCCGCGGCGGCGGCCTCGGCCCTTCCCTTCGCCGCCAGCGCCGCGGCGGCGACCCGCTGCCGGCTCAAGGCGGCCTCCTCGGCGGCGCGACGCAGCCTAGCCAGGTTGGACTCGAAGGCAGGGCGAGAGACGGGCTGGAGGCAGCGGTCGCAGACCGGCGCGGCGGTGCGGAGGGGTTGGAGCTGCTGCTGCTGCTGCTGCTGTTGTTGCTGTTGCATCCGCTGCCACTGCTGCTGCTGCCACTGCTGCTGCTGCCACGGGGGGAGGTGCGGCGGCGGCGGCGGCGGCGGCGGCGGCGGCATTTGCATTTGCTGTGGAGGAGGAGGCGGAGACGGGGCCTGAGTCGCAAGGGCCGAGTACTCGCGCGCGGCGCGCAGCGCCGCGGCCGCGGCGGCCTCGGCGGCTCCCAGGGCCGTCGCCGCGCGGGTCGCCTGCTCTGCCAGCGCCGCGGCCTGCGACGCCAGAGAAGAAGGAGCGGGCGGCGGCGCCGTCGTCGGGAGGAAGGCCGCGGGCTGCGGGACCGGGTGGCGGGAGAGCTGCTGCTGGTGCTGCTGCTGTCGAGCGAAGGTCGTCGCCGCCGTCGTCATCGTTTGCTGTTGTTGCTGCTGCTGTTGCTGCGCCGCCGCGTGGAATCCAGCGCTGCCCGCACCGCCGCCTCCGCCTCCGCTCCCGGCGCTCGCCTCGATCAGGTAGAGCTCCTCGTCGGAGTAGGAGTCCTCGGAAGAGAAGCCGCCGGCCGCTGTCTCGAGCTGTTGCTGCTGCTCCTGTTGCCACGAGGAAGAAGAAGACGAGGACGCCGACAAAGAAGAAGAGCCCAAGCTCTGTTGCCTCCGCTGCTCGCTCCGCCGCTGCGCCTCCTGCAGCCAGCTCCCGAGCGAGGCAGAGATGGCCCTTGCTCCAGAGATCTCTCTCCGGAGAGCCTGCGAAGCTACGACCGAAGGCGAAAACTCCAGAGAGTCAGAAGAAAGCAAACTCATCCTCTCCTCCTCCCTCTCCCTCTCCCGCTCCTCCCTCTCCCTTTCCCTCTCCTCCTCCCACCCCCGCGCCGCGGCCCTCGCGTCCTCCGCTTCCTGCTCCAGCGCCGACGCCTGCGCCCTCAGCGCCTCCAGAGACGCCGCGGCGCGCGCGCTCCTCGCCCTGGCCTGCCTCAGTCTGGCGGACGACTCGGCCTTGGCCGCGTCCCACGCCTCGCCGTCGAGCGCCACCTTGGAGAGCTCGCTTTTGAGTTCGGCGTCCCCGGCCTCGAGCAGCGACATCGCGTCCGCCTGGCCCAGGAAAGAAGCCCTCGAGATCAAGGGAGCACCCAACAAAGAGTCGATGGTGGCCTGGGTGAGCCTGGCGTCTGCTCCGGTCAGGTCCTCTCCGTCGACTTTGAGTCTCAGCCGAAGCAGCTTCTTCCTCGAGACGGCGCGCTCGAGCTCAAACGCGACGGGCGCAAAGTTTTGTTCAGGGCCTCCCAGAACAGTGCCCCGGACGGTCACGCTCGCGGACTCGCACCCGTCGTTGACGACGTCGGCGTGCGTCAGCCCGCGCCCTCCCCCGCCGTCGGCCCTGGCGTCGGAGCGGCCGGTGATCGCCCAGTGGGGGGCCATCGCCAGCGAGGTCTTCCCCGCGCCGTTGGAGTCGGCCGACACCGCATCGACGGCGGAGTTGCTCCCTCCCTTCCCGTTGCTCGCCCCGGCGGCGTCGACGTTCCTTCCGGTCAGGACCCTGACGCCGCCGGCGGAGAGGTCGTATTCGGCCGGGGAGGCGAAGGGGCCGAAGCCCTCCACTCGGACGGAGAGCAAGGAGAGGGAGACGCCGTTTCCGTTGCTGCTGATGTTGCTGTTGTTCGGGCTTGCGCCGCCGCCGGAGGAAGAAGAGCCTGAAACTCCTACTGCCTCCAAGACAGCCTCTCCCTCCATTCTCGCCTCCTCGCTCATACCAACAAAGTCGGCGTAGGCCCTGAAGACAGCGGCGGGGCCCGCACTCGCCTCCTCGGGGGCCAGGCGCGGCGCCGCGGCGGGCGGTGGAGGAACGTGCAGCTCGACGTCCGCGCCGGTCGAGGCCCTCAGCGAAGACGCGAGCGCGTCGGCCTCGGATGGGCTGGAACCGGCGGGGAGGATCCAGCGCACGCGGTCCCCCGGTCGCAGGCCCTGGGGAGTCTCGGGCTCGAGGCCGCGAAGGTCAAAGTGCCGAGGCCCAACGTCCAGGGGCACCCTCGCGACCTCGGACCAGTCGTGGCGGGGCTCGACAAAAGTACGAGTACTAGAGTTCGGAGAAGAAGAAGAGGAGGACGAATCAGAAACAAGGCCCTGGAGCACCACCAGCGCCTTCTGCTGCCCTGCCTCGGCGCGGGAGACCTGGTAGGGAGAGCCGACGTACTCGACAACGACCGGGGTGGAGTTCTTCTTCCTTTTTCCTCCGGCCTTTTTAGTGGCAGCACCCTCTGCCTCTTCACCTCCGCCGCCACCGACGACGTGGGGCCTGTGGTAGTGTCCCAGCCAGGCCCGGACAGGGAACGCGCCAGGCTCCAGCCCTTTACCGCACTGGAAGGCGTCGTTGGCGGCGGCGCCGATGACGTCGGTGTGGGCGAAGACGACAGACGGATCAAGACTCGCGTCCCCTCCTCCTCCTTCAGCCGCCGCAGCCTGGGCGATCGCGGCGGACAGCTCCGCCGGGTCCCTGCGGTAGGGCAGCCACAGCGCCCCCAGGAACAGCGCGGGCCTGTCGAAGACGTGCGCCGGGGACCCCGCCGCCGCGGCCGCGGCGGCGACCGCCTCCAGCGCGTGCTCACGCCCTCCTGCAGACACCTGGTCGTGGTTCCCCACCAGCATCAGCAGCGGGATGTCCTTCCACCGCGCCATCTCGTCGAGCACGGCGTTGAGCGGCCTGACGGGCAGGGAGCCGCGCGCGTGCCAGAAGTCGCCCAGGAAGGCGACGCCGGTTTTGACAGAGGAATCGCGGCGCGCCTCGCGGCGGACGGCGGCGAGCGCGGCGATGGAAGCGTCGACGGTCCGGTCGCATACGTGGAGGTCCGAGAAGAGGATCCAGCGCTGGACCGCCGCGAAAGGGGTTGGATCGGCCGGGAGGCACGCGCGGAGGTCGATTATCGGGGGGGGAGGAGGGAGAGGAGAACAGAGGGCGGGGGCGAGGGAGAGGTCGGAGGCGGTGGAGGTCGAAGAGGTCGAAGAAGAGGTCGAGGTCGTCGTCGTCGTCGTCGTCGTCGTCGTCGTTGCCGCCGATTCCTTTGCCTTTGCCTTTGCCGTTTGTCGTTTGCGAACAGTAGGAGCGGCCTCCGCTGCATCAACGGCCGCCGCCGCCGCCGCCGAGGCAGACTTTGTGATACTTTTGCGCCTCTCCGCTTTTGCCGCGGCGACGATCAGCAGGCCGCGCCTGCTGGGAGTGGAGGAGCATTGGGAAGCGAAGAGCGAGCGAGCGATCGACGACGTTGACGTTTGCGAGATCGACGCTGCCGATGAAGAAGAATTCGAGAGCAGCGCCGCGGCCCTGGCAGCCGCGAGCAGGCCTCGTCGCATCGGCAGAGGGGTTTTAGCTGCTGCTGTCTCGCCCCGTGGCGGCGCGGAGCCCATCTGTTGCCGGCGCGGGGAGCTAGCGAGCGAGCGAGATTGAGAAGCGAGGGAAGAGAAAAAATGAAAAAAGATGGAAGCGGGAAAAAGAAATTACAAAGAAAAAACTCAAAACTCAAAACTCAAAACTCAACTCTCTTTTCTCTCTCTCTCTGTCTTCCTCTTCCTCTTTCTCTTTCTCAAAACTCCGCCTCGACCCTCTTCTCGATCACCTCGTCCAGGATCCCGAAGTCCCTCGCCTGCTCCGCCGCCAGGAAAGTGTCCCTCTCTAAAGTTTCTGCGATCTCGTCCACTTTTCTTCCCGTGTGCCTCGAGTAGATCTGGTTGATGATGCCTCGCAGCCGCAGGATCTCCTCGGTGTGGATCCTGATGTCGGTGGCCTGGCCCTGGTAGCCCCCACTGGGCTGGTGAAGCATGATCCTCGAGTGCGGTAAGGCTCGGCGGTGGCCGGGCTCTCCGGCGGCCAGCAGCAGCGAACCCATCGAGGCGGCCTGGCCGACGCAGAGCGTGGCTACGGGGGAGGAGATGTACTGCATGGTGTCGTAGATGGCGAGGCCTGCGGTCACGATCCCTCCCGGGGAGTTGATGTACATGTTGATCTGAGGATGATGGGAGGGGCGAGAGGAAAGAGGAAAGAGGAAAGAGGAAAGAGGAAAGAGGAAAGAGGAAAGAGGAAAGAGGAAAGAGGAAAGAGGAAAGAGGAAAGAGGAAAGAGGAAAGAGGAAAGAGGAAAGAGGAAAGAGGAAAGAGGAAAGAGGAAAGAGGAAAGAGAAGGAGAAAAGTGGGGTGAGTTTTTTGCTTTTTTCTTCTTTCGTCGCGCGCGCAGAAGGGGGAGAGAGAGAAAGAGAGAGAACAGCAACGAGAGGGCGCACTCTCTTTCTCTTGCTCCTGAGATAAGAAAGACAGAAACAAAGAGACGAAAAACACACACTCACGGGCTTCTCCGGGTGCTCGCTCTCCAAGAACAGGAGCTGCGCCACCACCAACCCCGCGCTGACGTCGTCGATGGGACCCCCGACGACGACGATGCGCTCGCGCAGCAGCCTCGAGTAGATGTCGAAGGCGCGCTCTCCCCTCGGGGTGGACTCGATGACCATGGGGACCAGGCCGGAGATGGTGGGAGTGGCTTGAGAAGGGTGGAAAGGCGGAGGCGACGAGGAGAACGAAGAAGAGAAGGTCGAGGCTGTCGAGGTCGTCGTCGTCAGGGGCCGGAGGAGGTTGAAGAAGCTCGCCGGCGGCGACGGAGCAATCGATGATGCCGCTGCTGATGCTAATGATGCCGCCTTCTCGGCGGCCAGGCCCGCGGCCACGCCGCCGCTGCGGGCTCCCACTGCCGCGACTAGGCGTGACGCCAGCTCGCAGGCGCCGCGTCGCATCGTCTGATTGCGCTTGAGAGCGGAGGCGAGGCGGGACGAGAGGGTTTTTCAAGTTGTTCGAGGTCGTTTTTTTCTTTTCGAAATTTTGAGAACCTCTGGCGAATTCTTTTTCTTTTCTTTCGTTTCCTTTTCTCTTTCTCTCTCGGTCTCTACACTCGCCATTTTCCCCAAAGAAAATTCCCGTCCCGCCATGGTATTTACAATGAAGACTCCCCGGCGTCTGATTGCGCTCGATGCTTTTTTGTGTTTCTAGTCGTTGTGTGCGTTGTACAGAAATTATTTCTAAAAATGGATCAACTCAACTTTCTTTTCGATTTTCTTTTCAAAAAACTCATTTCCCTCAGTCACTTTCCCTCCTCGTCCTCGTCCTCCTCCTCCTCGGGTGGCACCGCGTCCCTCACCCCTTCCACGCCGCGCAGCGCCTCCCTCGCCGTCAACTCTCCGAGGTGCGTCCTCACGGCGGACAAGACGAACTCGAGCCTGGCCTCGGTGGAGGTCGACAGAAGCAGCGCTGCGGCGACCGGGACGTCGAGGTCGAGCGCGCTAGCTGCGGCGAATGAGAAGAGCTCGCGCCGGCGATGGAGCGAGCCGCCCGGGATCAGTCCGGGCGCGGCCGGCCCGGCGACGAGAACGGAGGCGTAAGGGTTGGAAGGGACCGTGGAGGAGGAGGAGCTGGGGATGGGGGAAGGGAAGGCGCCTGCAGGAGAAGAAGAAGAAGAAGAAGGAGCTTTGTTTTTGTCATCGTCGGCGGCGCTCGAGCTGCTGCTCGCGCCTCCCTCGCCGCCGCCTCCGCTTCCGCTCTGCCTCTTCCACACGTCCACCGCTGAGGCCGCGGCGCGGAACCCTCCCGCGCGCAGCCCCTGCGCCACCGCCGTCGAAGTTGGCTTTTTAGGCGGAGGAGAAGGAGAAGGTGCGCCGGCGCCGGCGGCGGGCGGCGGCGCGAGCAGCGCAACGGCCTCGGGCAGCCTCGGCTCCGGCGCGCCCGCGGCCCTGGCCCGCTTGGCCGCCAGCGAGACGACCGCGCTCAGGGCCGCGGAGAGCTCCCTCTCGAGCGCCGCGGCGCGTGGGTTGTCGATGGAGATCGTCATCTTGCTCCCGATGTTGCCGCTGTTGCCGCTGTTGCCGTTCCGAGACGATGGAGAGAACAGAGGCGGAGGAGGAGGTTTAGGTTTAAGGTTAGGGTGGGGAGGCATCGGCGGCGGAGTCGGAGGACCCGAGGAGGGGGAGGCGACCGACGACGGGATCCCGCGCGCCGCTGCCACGGGCGGCTCGTCGTCCACGAACACGCACGACGCGACCTTGTGCCTGCCGCCGGAAGAAGATGACCCGTGGGGCAGAGGGTAGGGCGAGGTCGGGGTCGAGGCGACGACGACGGCGGTCTCGACCGCGAGCACCTCGACGCGCCGCACGCCGCGGAAGCTCACAACAATACCGTCGCCGCTAGACCTGTCGACGGCGGTGATCTCCGCCAGAGAGCCCACGCGAGGCAGGCCGTGGGAGTCGGACAGGAGGTCTCGCGGGGCCCTGGAGGGGGAGAGCAGGTGGACGAACGAAGCCGGGCTCTTGGAGCCGGCCGAGCCCTGGAGCGCGGCCTCGAGCGCGGCGAGGCAGTGCGGCTCGAACAGGCGGACCGCCCCCGTTCCCGTGGGGAGCAGCGGGGCGTTGAAGAGGGCGAGGACCGGGGCGCGGACGAGGGAGAAGGCGGGGTGGCCCCGCGGGGGCGGGACGTCGTCGTCGTCGTCGTCCTCGTCGGGAGAAGGGGAAGAAGAATGAGGTACGGCGGCGAGGAGGGGGAGGGAAGGTCGATGACGACGACGTCGAGCGACGGGGCGCGACGTCAAATGAATCGATGGTGCTGCTGCGATGCTGCTGCTGGCTCTGATCCTCGCTGGCCCCGACGGGGCCGCTCTGGCTGCTCCCGCGCTCCCCCGAGAGAGAGCCTGCATGCTTCTCTCGTAACGGGGAGGTGTCGGGGAGGGTGACGGCGAGGGAGCCTGAGGCGCGACGGTTGCTTTTGAATGGGTCGAGGGTTTTTTTCTTTCTTTCTTTTTTCGACGTCGAAGAGAGTGAGCGATGGCTCGTACGAAAAAATCTTCATTTTTTCGTTTTTTCTCTTCGCTCACAAACTCTTCGCTCCGATCGCGAGCCCTCTGTTGCCATCTGCTTTTCCCTGTTTGCTCCAGAGAGAGAAGCGGATCGTGGCTGGGCCTCGCGGCGAAGATCGAGCGAGAGCGAGAGCGAGAGAGCGAGAGAGAGAGAGAGAGAGAGAGAAAGAGAAAGAGGGAAAACAAAAGAAGAAGAAAAGAGCGATGCCGATGCCGACGGAAGACGCCGGCGTCGACCTCGCCGACGACGACCCCTCCTCCCCGGGCCGCGCCGCGCTCCTCGCGGCGGCCTGCGCGCGCCGCCCGCCCCAGGCTGTGCACGTCGCGCTGCTGCTGGTCGTCCTGTGGCACACGGCGCAGAGACGAAAAGCGGAAGCCCTGTCCGCCGCTGCGGCGCTCTCCGCTGCCACGGAGGCAGCTGCTGCCACCGCGGCCGCTGCCGCCCAGAGGCGCGCCGCCGCCGCTGCTGCCCCCGCCCCTGTCCCCGCCGCTGTTACCGCTGCTGCCGCTTTCGCTGTTGGTGCAGCGACCGACACCAACGGCCTCTCCGCCGCAGCCCTCTTTGGCGACGTCGAAGACGACGAAGACGAAGACGAGGCGGAGTTGGAGAGAGCCGCCGTGAGGGAGCAGCAACAGCCCTTCGCTGCTGCTGCAGCTGCTGCTCCTCCTCCGCCTCCGCTTCGCGCGCCTCCTGCCCCTCCTGCTCCTCCTTCGCGTCAACAGCAACAGCAACAGCAGCAGCAAGACCACCACGACTTCTCCAGCCAAGAGCTGCAACTCCTCCGCCCCCGCGGGGGTTTCATCAGGTTCTCGCTGCTCAACCGGCTCTGCCTCCCTCGCGAGGAAGGCGGCGCCGTGCCTGGGTTCCCGGTCTCCCTCGACAAGGCCCCTCCCGCGTCGAGGCCTCTCCCGCTCTGGCCGCACGCGGCCTGCTACGACGGAGAGGAAGGCGAGGAGCTCTTCGCCGGAGCGGGGGACCACCAGCCGTTGCTTCCTTTCTTTCCGGAAGCCGCCGCGGCGGGGACAGCGAGGGACGCGACCGGCCTCGCGCATTCCTTGCCGTCCGCCGAGGCCGCCGTGGTGGCGCTGGTGGCCGCGGCCTCCAAGGCCGAGGCCGCGGCCAAGGCGCGGGCGTCGGTGACGGGAGGGAGCGGATGGGGATCGGGAGGAGCGGCCGCGAACGGTGCGCGCCCTTCGGTTGCGTCCGCGGCGCGGCAGCGGCAGCGGCAGCTCCTGCAGCAGCAACAAGAAGAGCAGCGGCGGCGCTACCAGCAGCAGACGCAGCTGCAGCAACAGCGGAAGCTGGTGCGGAACGGCAGCGGCGGCAGCGGCAGCGGCGGCGGCGGCGGAAGCAACGGCAACAACAGCCTGAGCAACGGCGGGAAGGCCCTGGCGCAGCTCCGCTTCCTGGAAAGGACGGCGCCCGTCCCCTTGCAGCTCGAGGACGACTCCGAGGACGGGTGCCAGATCCCGCGCGAAGAGGAGGAGGCGAGGAGCCGGCGGCGGCGAAAAGGGACGAAGAGGACAAAGACGCTTTCGTCGTTGTCGTCGAAGAAGAAGAAGAAGAAGAAGAAGCAGAAGAGAGAGAGAGAAGAGAGGGAGGGCGGGAACGCGGCCGGCCTCAAGGCGATCGACGCCGCTTCCGCGGCGATCTCGGTCTGGCCCGCGCTGCCGTACCGCCTGCCTTCCCGCGCCGCGGCATCGGCTCGCGCCGGGTGATGGAAAGAAAAAGAAGTGAAAGAAGGAAGAAGAGAAAGAAGAACAAAATTTTGTATGTAAAAAAAAAAAAAAAGCCCCTCTCTCTCTCCCGCCTCTCTCCCCAACTTTTTCAAAAACAAGTAACAAGAAAAAGAAGTCCGGGGCATTTACAAACGAAAAAGAAAGAAAAAAGCTCTCAGTCGTCCATGTCGCTCTCCGCCAGCGCGGCCTTGGCCTCGGCCTCCGCCTGGGCGACTTTCGCGGCCGGCACGCGCTCGAACTTGCGGCCGCTGGCCTCGCAGATCCACGCCAGCTCGAGCTCGAAGGGCTTCTCGCCCTCGTGGACCGAGTGGAGGCTGTTTCATTGTGGCGTGTTTTTTTGAAGAGGAAGAAGCGGAAGCGAGAGGAAGAGATGATGAGTGAGAGAGCAGGGAAACGAAGAATAAGAAGAAGAAGACAAGAAGAAACGAAGAAGAAGAAGAAAAAAAAACGGGAGGAAAAAAAGGAAAAAAACAAACTCTTTCCCGACTCTCACATCTTCGCGACCTCTACCAGCGCCTGCTCGCACTTGAGCTCCTTCAGGTTCAGCCTCTCGATCTCGGTCTTGGCCGCCTGGCGCCCTTTTCCCACGGCGGTGCCGAAGTAACGCTTTTTTGAGGAAGGAGAATTGTTTTTTTTTTCAAGGGGGAAAGAGAGAAGGGAGAAAATCAAGATCAGCACCAGGAGAAGAAGAGAAGCTTAGGTTCTTCCGCTTCCTCTCTCTCTCTCTCTCTCTCTCTCTCTCTCTGCCTCCCACTCTCTACCCCTGCAAAAGAAACGAAGAAGAACAAGAAAAAAAAGACCAATACACCACCAAAACAAAGGAACTTACGAACGCCCCTCCAGCCGGGTCCACGGCGTAAAGCGCGGGCCCTTCCTCGTCGTCAAACGTCGCGAGCAGCGTCACGCAGCCGAAGGGCCTGACGTACCAGTAGAGGTTGAACGCGTGCACGTACGACGCGACGCGGTCGCACAGGATCTTGCCCGGGATCGGGGAGCCGTAGGTGTTCTTGTAGCCCAGCGCCTCTCCCTGGGCCCGAAGCGCGACCTGCCTGCCGTCGGCGGCGACGCCGGAGAGCGCGACGCCCGCGTGCCTCGCGACCGGATGGGTCCTGGTGTTGGTGCCCGGCTCGAGCATCTTCGACACGAACAGGTTCTCGACGCCCTGTTATTTTTGTTGTTGTCGTTGGGGTTGGAGGAGAGGGGGAGGAGAGGGTGGAGATGAGGGGGAGAGGAAAGAGAGAGGTTGAGGTTGAGAAGAGGGAGAGAGAGAGAGAAAGACGGAGAGAGATCGATCGACGGCGAGTGTTTTTTTTCTCCCTCTCTTTTTCTTTTGAAAATCGACGCGATTGCCGACGCACCAGCACGACGCCGTCCGAGCAGCGCACGCCGACGACCGTCCTATGAGTGGATGTGAAAAAAGAAAACGGAAAAGAAGATGAGCGAAAGAGAGAAAAAGGAAAGACAGAGCATGGGCCATCGATGATGATCGAATCGATGCCATCAAAAAACCAAAAGAAATCTCACCCTCCGTTGTCCACCGCCTTTTGCGCGTAGTCCGTCTGGAACACGCGTCCGTCCGGCGAAAAGGTCCCGACCGAGAGGTCGTACTGTTTTTGTGTATTGGTTTTGGGTGGTTGGAGAGAGAGCGCGAGACAGGTGAGAGAAAGACGAGAGAAGAGGATCGATCCATCATCGATCGCGCAAGGCAAAGAGAGATTCACTCGCTTCGTCTTCCACAAGCTCTCTCTCTCGCCAACGAACGCTTCGACGCACCCCGCTGCCGATGCCAGCCATGGCGAGCGAGGTCTCTGCGAAAGGGGGAGAGGAGACAGCAAGCGGGAGAGGAGGAGAAGAAGAAGAAGAAGAGGGGCTCCGAGAGACTTTTTTTTTTGAGTTTTTTTTTGTGTGTCGCCGATTTCGCCCTTGACCTCTTTTTCCTTCAACCTCTTCTTCTCTCTTCTCTCTTTTTCTTGCTGCTGCTGTTTTCTCTCCACTTCTTGCTGTTGTTAAAATTACACACCAACTAGCCGCGCGCATTCGGGGTGGTTCTTCTCGTCGTTTGGCGTGAAAATGTAGTGTAGGTTTTCGCGTCTTCTTGTTTTGTTGTTTTCTGCTTTCGTTTTCTTTTGGGTCCATCTCTCTTGCTCTCTCTCTCTCTCTTGTTGTTTTGCTTGTTGACTTTTTCTCTGTTTTTGTGTCTCTCCCCGTTTCTAAAGGAAAAAAAGGAACAACGCTAGCAGAAACTGGTGTATTTCGTCTCCAATTCCTGCCCCCGAGGGGCGAGGAAAAGAGATTTGTCTTCGGAAAAAAAAGGGGGAGGCGAGGGAGGGAGAATGGGGAAAACAAAGGTTTTCTTTCCGGTTTTTTTCTTGATTGCGGGTACGTGCCAGAAGTAAAACCGACAGGCTCCCCGGTTCAATCTCGATCAATCATCGTCGTCGCCATCGAAGAGAGGAGAGGAGGAGGTGTGAGGGAGGGAAGGAAGGAGGGAAAGAAAGGGGAGTTGGAGGGAAGGGTTTTTTTGTTTTCGATGAATGACTTCGATGAATTGTGTTACGTTTCGGGTTTTTCTTCTTCTGATTTTGATGGAAGTTCTTCTGCTGTGTTTGCTACCTCTGCTGCTGCTGCTGCTGCTGCTGCAGTAGCTGCTGCTGCCGCTGCCTCTCCGCCGCGGCCACGGGCCGCAGCCGCGCGATCACCTCCGCGAACCCGGGCCTCTCTCTCGGGTCCTGCGCCCAGCAGGAGCGCATCAGCGAGAGGTACCCCACTTCGTCGACCGGCGCACCTCCGGGGGTCGAGGAGAGGACGCTTCGACTTGCTCCGCCGTCGCCCGCCGTCGCGACTTCTTCGGGCAGCGGCGGCCTCTCGGCGCGCTCCACCACGCCGATCGCCACGGCCCACGGGCCCGGGGCCTGCGCCCAGGGCGTCTCCCAGCACGCGAGCTCCCAGAGGAAGATCCCAAAGGAGTAGACGTCGGAGGCCGTGGTGGCGGGCTGGCCCATGAGCACCTCTGGCGCGAGCCAGCGGGGGTTGTTGGCCGCGCCGGCCCCGAGCGACGACGACGCCGGCGAGGGGAGGGCGCCGCTGCCCGCGCTGCTCGACGGCGGCGCGCCCTCCCGGGCCAGGTTGAAGTCCGCGACCTTGGCGCGCATCGACCCGTCCACGAGCACGTTCGCGGCCTTGAGGTCCCGGTGCAGCACGGGAGCGGGCCCGCGCGAGTGGAGGTACAGCATGCCTTTCGCGGCGCCGAGGGCCAACGCGAGCCTGGTCTCCCACTGGCGGACCGCCCTGACGGCACGCGCGTCGGGGCGCGGGTGGTGCTGGAGCTCGAAGAGCTGGAGGGGGGGCTGTCGCCCGCCGTTGCCGTCGTTGTTATTGTTGTTGGTGTTGTTGTTGTCGCCATTGCCGTTGCCGCGCTCGTCTGCCCCCGCAGCGGCAGAAGAAGGAACGCCGGAGCTGCTGCTGCTGCTGCTCTCGCTCCTCAACTTCAGCAGCCTCCTTTTCCGCTCGACGGCCTCTCGCGCGGCCGCCAGCAGATCCGCCACGGACCCGTGCGGGCAGTACTCGGCGATGACGGCCGTGACCGGGTGAGAAGAGCAAGCGGAAGCAGCAGAGGCAGAAGCAGAGAGAGAAGAAGAAGAACTTTCTCCGCCGCCGCCAACTCCTCCCCCGCCGCTCCCGACTCCTTCCTCGGCGACCGTGCCGAGGTACTGAAGCACGTTCGGGTGCCGCAGCCTCGACATGATCCCTGCCTCCCTGCGCAGGGCCGAGAGCAGCGGCGGCAGGGCAGCAGAAGAGGAAGGCTGCTGCTGCTGCTGGAGCTTGTTGTCGTCGCTGCCGTTGCCGATTCGGTGCTGATACCTCGCCGCCGCGGCGGCCGCGGCGGCGGCAGACGAGGAGGTCGCCGCCGCGGCTGCGTTCAGGATCTTGACCGCCACGGCCGTCTCCCTCCACCTGGCGAGCCAGACGCGGCCGTAGGCCCCCTCGCCGATGGGGGATAGAAGCCTGAGCTCGGAGAAGGGCACGTCGAGCGCCGCCGCGGCCTCCTCGGAGGCCGAGGCCGAGGCGGAGCGATCTCGGCCAGAGCCGGAGCCCGAACGGGCAGTCGGCAGCAATGGCGCTCGGGGAGCAGCAGCCGAGGGATCAGCAACAGTCGCCGCCGCAGCAGCAGCCTTCCCTCCGGCGCTCCCCGCGGTCGAAGGGCGGACGGAGGGCATCATCCTGGCGTTGGCAAAGGGGCTGGCGGCAGAGGCCGCGGAGAAGGGCGAGGAGTCAAAAGGCTTGGTGGAAGCAGCGACGGCGGGTTTGCTCTCGTCGCCCCTTTTGTTGCCGCCGCCGCCGCCGCCGCCGCCGCCGCCTTTCTCGACTCCGCCCTCTCCTCGACCTCCTCTGCTGCTGCCCTTTTTCACCATGACGCGCACGACGAACGCGACCAGGCACGCCGAGGTAGCCACGACGGCGACCACGCCGGCGATGACGCCGGCGATGGCCCCGTTGGAGAGCCCGCCGTCTCCTCCTGCCCCTCCTGCCGCCGCCGTTTCCTCGCGCTCGCGCTCGAGCTGCCGCCGCGCGCCGGCCGCGGCCGCCGCCACCGACGCGCCCAGGCTGCCCTCGACCTCGCCTGCCGGGGAGGCGCTTCCGGTGCTGGCACCTCCGCCGCCTCGAGGGGCCGCAGGCACCGCCGGGGCGCCCGCGCGCAGCGTCAGCGAGAGAAGGCCGACCCTCTCGGTCGGGATCCCCCGGGCGAGCATCGCGCGCGCGAGCGGCGACGACGCGAGCGCGCCGCCGCCGACGGCCTCGCGGAGCTGCCTCTCGGCGGCCCGCGCGTCGCGGGGGCTGCTGGGCACGAGGAGCACCGTGGCGTGGATGTGGGGCTCGTCCTGCAGCGTGGCCGCGTCGGGACTGCTGCTTCTGCTCTGGCGCAGGGTCCTCCGGGGTGCCGGAGCCGGAGGAGGAGGAGGAGGAGGAGGAGGAGGAGGAGGAGGAGGAGGAGGAGGATCGGCAGGCGGCGGCGGCGGGCGCAAACCGCCGCCGCCGCCTCTCCCGCTTCCTCCGCGCACGAGCTGCTCCGCCGAGGGCCCCGTGAGCGGCAGCGTCTCCTCTATCGACAGCAGCTGGAGCCCGTCGACTTCAACGACGGGCACGGAATCGTTGATCGCCAAGAGGAGCGCCTAGGAAGGAGAAGAAGAAGAAGAGAGAAAAGAGAGAAAAGAGAGAGGGTGAGCGTGGAAATCTCGGGGTCGAGGTTGAGAGAAAGAGAAAGAGCAAGCGAGAGGGAAAAGGTTCTCACCTTGCGATACATGTTCTGGAACGGGATGATTCCGTCGCCGTACAGATCGAGCGCGGCGCGGACGCCGATGACGTTGTGGCCCTTGCCGCCGGCTGTTGATGGAGACAGAGAGAAAGCGAGAGAGAAAGATAAGAGAGGGAAGAGAGGTTGGGTCAGCGAGAGCACGAGCAACGACGGTGATGGCGAGAAAGAGGGAAAAGCGAAAAAGCACCAACAGCTTGTTTTTCCCCACGGGCTGCCTTTAAAAAGACCTTGCGCTGCTCTTGCGGACGCGACATGCACTCCAGAACGACGTCTTCTGTCAATGCAAGGTATCGCATTGGAGGAAAGCGCCGTTCTTGGAGCACAGAGCACGCGGCGGCGGCGGCAAAGGAAAGGGTGGAGATCGACAACCGAAAGAAAAGAAAAAGGTTGATGCTTTTCGATTTGCAACGTTTTTTTCTTTTTTGGGGTCACCCCTCGCCCCGCCTTGCCCAACGCGCTAGCCCTTCTTCTTTTCCGCTCAACGAGTCTCAATTGCGATACACTTACGCATGTGGTCGGCGCCGACGCCAAAGGCCAGGCAAGAGAGGACCGCGACCATCGAAAGCAGCGTGCGTGATCTTTGCTTTGGCGCTCGCCGCGAGTCGGTTTGTCGCCGGCCCGGGCGAGTAGTCACTAGGGGGGGCTCCCTCATGATCATCATCATCTGGCCGTGAGCGCGCCGCTGCCTCGACTGCACCGCCACTGATGCCCTCTTTTTCCTCCTGTTCAGGATCGAACAAGCAAGCGTTCTTGATCGACAATGAAGACCTAGTTGGGTGTAGACAGAGCCATGTTTTCGGAGAGCGGAAAAAAAGAACGCGAAAACGAAGTGCGAAAAAAAAAGAGTGAGGTCTGCAGATGGCGAATTGGAGATCATTTTTTTTTCTCCCTTTCGATCTCGACCAAGACAAAAAGATCAAGCTCTTTTCTTCTCCCCGAAAGCGTTGCTGCGCAGCGTTGTTGCTCAAGGGGAGGGAGAATCTCTCTCTCGACTTCTTTTCTCAGAGGACTGGTCTCTCGCGCTAGAGGCATCGCAACAAAGAAAACCCGGCGACGCGTTCGTCAGGGCTCCCCAAAAGCGCCGCCGAGAACTCACGCGGCAAAACCGCATTTCGACAAAACCGTGAAATGCGGCGTTGGTCGCCCACCTGTTGTCGCCGCGGCAGGCGCCGAAGCGGCTACCTTCTGGTGCTCTCGCTCGCGCTTGCGGCTGCGCCCCTGCTTCGTGGCTCGTCTGCGGCCGTGGGAGGCGACGCGATTGGATTGGCAGGGCCGGGAGCAGCGGCGGCGCGGAGACCACCATCTTCATCTTCTTCATCAGCGGCAGCAGCGACAAGCCTGACGGACGAAGCGAGCAGCTCGACCGCCGCCGCCGCCCTGGCTCCCTCTTCTTCTTCGTCTTCCTCTCAACCAATAGAGGCCGCCTCCTCCTCCTCCTGCACCGCCAGCACGGGCCGGGAGCTCGTCATCGCGCTCGCCACGCCCGCCTGCAAGGTCATCACGCTCACGGGCGTCATCACCGTCTACGACGCCGACTTTGCTGGGATCGACCGCGAGGCCGGCGCGCGGGCGATCAGGCTCGACGGCGACGGCGGGTTTGCGAGGGCGACGCCGGTCGTGCTGCGCTCGGCCGTGGGCTTCGGGGCGGAGGACGGGAGCGGCAGCTCTTCTTCTTCTTCCTTTGCAGCGGGGAAGGCGCGCCGCGCCGACGCAGCAGCAGCAGCAGCAGCAGGAGCGGCGACCAGCAGCAGCAGCAGCTGGCACCACGGCGGCGGCGTTGGCGGCGGCGGCGGCGCCAACGGGACCCGCGGCTCACTCGTCGCCGCGCGCGCCGCGCTCGAGGCCGCGACCAGGCTGACCCTCCACATCGACGTGCCCAAGGGCGTCGTGGTCGAGCTCTTGGAGCTCTCGCTGGCGGGGGTCTCGGCCAAGGCGCCCTCCTCCTCGTCCTCCTCCCCGGCAAAGCCGACGGCAGCAGACCGCTCTGCCGGCGCCGCGGTCGCGGGCGGCGGCTCGATGTTCTCGATCTTCCACGTCCACGCCGGCGGGGAGATCAAGCTGATGCGTTGCGATCTAAGGGCCAAGAGGGGGATGTGCAGCGGGGTCGGCGCCTCCTCGAAGGGCGAGGGAGCGGCGGCGGCGGCGGCAAGTGCCGCGGCGCCCTTGTCGTCGTCGTTGTCGTCGTCGCCGTCCTCTGTCGGCGGGGCAGTCGACACCGCGCTACTGCTCGCCGCGGACCCGCAGGCGCAGCTCCGCCGCGTGGAGAACGGCAACGTCGTCATCGAGAGGGCCACGGTGGACCCGCTGGCACTGTTCGGGAACGCGCGGCGGTCGCCACCGCCGGCGTCGGCGGTGGCAAAGACGGTTCAGCAGTCTCTGCCGAGGAAGCTCTCGTCGTTTTCGTCTCCACCACCTTCTTCTTCTTCTTCTTCTCCTTCTTCCGCTTCCGCTTCCTCTCCTGCTTCCCCTCCTGCTTCCTCCTCCTTCCCCTCCTCATCACTAGTGCGCCTCGTCATCACCGACACGGCCATTTGGTGCCCTGAGACGGGCTTCATCCGCGCCGGGAGGCCCTCGGCCCCCGGGGAGGGCCGCGTCTCGGTCTCGTCGCGCGTCTGGACGCCGCTCGAGCTCTCTTCGGCGCTCGGCTCGGCGGGCTCGAGGACCGTGCTGTGCGAGGACGACCTGGTGCTGCCGAGGGCCGGGCACGGCAGGCCCGCGGCGCTGGTCCAGGACAGGGACGTGGTGTTCCGCGCCGCGGAGGACGCGGCGGTCAGCGACGGCGGAGAAGGGAAAGAGCAGCAGGCGCGCCGGCGCCCCGTCCGCCTGTCGTGCCTCCACGAGCCCGGGGCCCGGGACTGCGTTTTCCCGGTCGTCGCCGCGGGCTCCGGAGGCTCCGTCTCCTTCGAAGGGCTGTCCATCGAGGCCCCGGACCCCGGGTGCCCCGTGGAGCCAGCCACGAGGTGCTCCTACCGCGGCAGGCAGCTGCCGTACGCGCTGCGCGGCACGCTGACGCCCGCGGGCGCGGTCGGCGTCAGCAACGGCGGGTGGCTGGTGTTCAGCGGCGTCGAGCTGTCGTACGACTTCTGCACCGCGGAATTCGAGCAGGCGGTGCAGGCCGTGGTGGAGGAGGCCGCTTCGGGGGGCGCGGCGGCGGAGGTTGACGGGGTGAAGCTCGTGCGCGCGAGCGGCGGAGGAGGAGCAGGAAGAGCGAATGGCTCCTCGTCGACGCCGCCGCCGCCTCTCCTCACCTTCTCGTGCGCCCGCTGCGACTTTGACTGCTCGCTTCCCGGCGCGGCTGAGCGCGGCGAGCTCCCGGCGACCTTCAGCCTCAGGAACACCACCATCACCTGCGCCAGGCCGCTCCCGGCGTCTCTGCGGAAGCGGGCCGGAACCGGCGTCCGCGTCGGGAGGGGCGGCGGCGGCGACGCCGGCATGCCGGAAGGAGCGCTGGCTTCTTCTCCATCTTCGCCTTCGTCGCACGCCTCCACCAAGCTCTCGACGGCAGCCCTGGCGGCTACGCTCGCTGCTGGAGGCGCTGCTGTCGCCGCCGCTGCCCTGGGCGCTGCCCTGGGGGCGAGAACGGTCGCACGGAGGGCCGCGGCGGCCGAGGCTGCGGGGGGCAGCCGGGGCAGCAGCGGAGGGAGCGAGCGCGAGCGCGAGCGCGAGAGCGACGGCTTCTTCGACGGCGACGACGACGACAACGAGCGCCGCGAGTGTCTTTGTCG
>Ga0210003_1001076_pt1 | contig 24254 bp, 36 predicted proteins | sample LantaG_FD_182804 | JGI IMG/M metagenome (GOLD analysis project Ga0210003, IMG submission 182804) | Deep subsurface microbial communities from Baltic Sea to uncover new lineages of life (NeLLi) - Landsort_02402 metaG (SPAdes) (version 2) | ecosystem: Environmental > Aquatic > Marine > Oceanic >... | reverse complement strand
GTGAGATATTACCATCGGGTACCATACCCGTTAATAGTGGTAATTTAGCATTTATTAGTGGTAGTAGTAATGATAATATCGCACAGGGTGTTGGTGTTAATAGTAAATTATATGTTACAGTATCTCCTAGATATAGGAAACCAGTTGAGCGAAACTCATCAGCAATAAACCCAACACTAAGAGAGGTTGGTGAAACAACGGCTAGTGGTAGTAATTTATCGTATATCACAATAAGTAAAAGTGCAACGACTAGTGAATTTACAAATTTATTCCAAAGTTTGAGTTTACCCCTAAACCCAAAACAAATTTATAATTTTACTACTAGACTAACAGTTGATCAAGGGTGGGCTGATACATCATTTACTAGTTTAGGTGCTAGTAACGTACTATTAGCAGTTATTGACAATAATTCATTTGGTGAAATGGTTAACGGTCAATCAATTAAAATGACATTACCAGTATATACAGGGTACACAACTGGAGGGACACCAACAGGTGTAACAACGTATACATTATATAGTACATTCCCAAAAGCAAAACAAAATAACGCTATATTAGATTTTCAATATAAAGATACAAGTATTTACCCACAAGCGTTATTTGGTAACCAAATAAATGTGGCATATTTAGTTTCTGACGACATACAAAGACCCAACAACGACCCCACAACAAGTTGGTCCAATGGTTATGATAGTTATAAACCATTTAGTCAGGCTCGTAAAGAAACAATAAATGTACAAACAATTTCATCTACAGGTATAAACGCAGATAAAGTTGTTGGTGTCGTATATTTAGATAAAGGTATTATAGCAATTACTGATCCAACAATAGTTGATAATATCGCAACTAATTATAGTGGTGACCCTGAAACAAACACAATTAATGATAGTTTAGGTCTTTACTCTTACACTGGTGGTTCCTATAATACTGTTATTGATAGTATACAAAATGATTTAGTTCAAGATGTTCTTTGTATAGCTGGTAGAGGTGAATTTTATAGTACACAAAATAAAACATTTACCATTAACGATAACGTTAGGATTAGTGAGATTGCACTTACAGATAGTAAAGGTAATATTTTAGCTATTGGTAAAACAGATAAACATGTTATTAAAACTAAAAATGATATAATCATGTTTAATGTACAAATTGTTATATAAAAAAGAGTAAAGTTTTTATTATGAGTAGAATTTTAGGGTTAGATGTATCTACCAAGACCATTGGTATATCATTGTTTGAGGATTTTGGGGATAATGGTAAATTACAGTTGTTAACACACATAACACCGATAGTAAAACCAAAACCAGAAAGTAACATTGAGTTACTAATAAAAAAGGCACAGATTTTTCAGTTTGACTTTCTAGAAAAATACGGAGATGTTGACATCGATAGGGTTATTATAGAAGAACCATTAGTCAGATCCAACAATGTTAATACAGTTGCCACACTTTTAAGGTTTAATGGTATGATATGTAGATCGGTTTTTGAGGTATTAAATATAATACCAGAATTTATTTCTTCTTATGACGCTAGAAAATACGCGTTTCCTGAATTAATGGATATAAGAAAGGTTAATAAAAAAGGTGAACCTTATACTGAACAAGAAATTTCTAAGAAAAACCCTGTTCTATTTGGTGGTCATTCATATGATATAGATAAGAAAAGTGTTATATGGGAAAAAGTGAACAAAATTGAGCCACAGATAGTGTGGTTATACGACAAACACCAAAAACTATCTAAAGAAAATTATGATATGACAGACGCATACGCATGTGTCTTAGGTCAAATGCATAAAGAAGGTAAGTGGAAATAAATTTTGTATTTTCATTATTTATTCTTATATTTGTTATTAAATGTCAGAATTAGTAGTAGAAATATTAGAAAATTGTTTAGGTAACACTAAAAAACACAATACCAACACATCCCAGATATCCTTTGATTGTCCTGTATGTTCTTACGATATTAAAGGTTTAAGTAAGGGTGATGGAAAAGGTAATTTAGAAGTTAATTATAAATTTAATGTGTTTAAATGTTGGTCTTGTTCTGAAACACATGAGACACATGGGACAATATATAAATTAATTAAAGAATATGGTAATAAGGACCTCCTTAAAAAGTATAAGTTAATTACACCAGACTTAATTCAATACCATAAACCTAACATTGAGAAAAAAACTATAGATGGTTTACCGAATGAATTTACCCCGTTAACAATAGAAAGAGAAGAGAAAGGATATAAGTCTGCGATATCTTATTTAAAAAAGAGAAATATTGGATTAGACATTATAGAAAAATATAATATAGGGTATTGTTCTTATGGTGATTATGGTGGTAGAATAATTTTCCCTTCTTATGATATATATGGAGACGTAAATTATTATTCTGGTAGGAGTTACGATAAATACACTAAATTAAAATATAAAAACCCTGATGTTTCGAAGAGTGAAATAATATTTAATGAGTGGTTAGTTAATTGGGATTCTAACGTATATTTAGTTGAGGGGGTATTCGACCATATTGTAGTACCAAACAGTTTACCATTGTTAGGGAAAGTAATTAGTGATAACCTTTTCTCTAAAGTTGTTAAAAATTGTGAGTGTAAAGTTATTATATTATTAGATTCTGACGCTTATGAAGACTCAATTAAACTATATAAGAGGTTAAATTCTACAAAACTTATGGGTAGAGTTTTAATTGTTAAATTACCTGAAGGGTATGATATATCAGACATTTACAATAAATTAGGTAGTAAGGGTGTCTTAAAAGTTTTAAATAGTGCAAAAAAAATAAAGGAAAGTATGCTGTAGTTTAAAATATTTTACCTATATTTGTCATATGAAAAATTATAAAATTTTCCTTGATGATGTGAGATTTCCTTATTCTATATTTGAAAAAACCATTATTGAAATTTTTGAAAAAAATGAAGATTGGGTAATAGTTAGAGATTATTATCAGTTCATTAACGCAATTAATAAATTTGGTTTACCATCATACATATCTTTCGACCACGATTTATCATTCAACCATTATTTGGGTGAAAATCAAGAAGGTGATATTGATTACGATAATATGAAAGAAAAAACTGGTTATCATTGTGCTAAATGGTTGGTAAAATATTGTTTAGAGAATGATTTTACAATACCTGATTATTATGTACATTCAGCAAACCCTGTTGGAAAAGAAAATATTGAACAATGTTTAGAAAATTCAAAAAAAGTTTTAAGTTATGAATGAAGAAGAAATCCATATGAAGTGGAAAAAAATATTAAGAGGGATTTCATTAGAAGACGCTATTAGATGTGAGGGGTTTAATGAAGATTTTAAAGATGGGATGATATCATCAAAAGAATTAGAAGAAGAAATATATCAGATTTCTATAAAATACTCTTAAAAGTTTTGGTTTTTAAAAAAAATTATGTATATTTGAATTATGAAAGAATTAGAAGAAGAAAATAGTAGACTATATAAGGTAATCCAACAAAAAGATGACCATATAAACGATTTAACAGAGAGACTTGATAATTTGGCATTATCATACCAAAAGTCATTACAGAGTCAATGTAAATGTAACCCAACTCCGGGTGTTAATACTAATGAAAATGATTAATATAAATAATTTATCTGAGTTTAAAAAATCTTATAGTAAAGCCCTTACTAACGGTGATGATATGTTTGTGTTTGAGGGTTCTGATGTACTTACTTCTTATGCGAAGTACGTCATAGAATATTTTAAATTACACTCGTAGCTCAGCTGGATAGAGCAACTGCTTCCTAAGCAGTAGGTCAAAGGTTCGAATCCTTTCGGGTGTACAATGGAAAAAAATAATAATATGAAAAAATATATCGTAATAGAAAGAAATCGAAAAAGGGACTCTTTCGATTTAATTAATGAAGACACAGATGGTTTAGATAATATATGGGAGTCCCATATACCTTACAAGATAAATGAGTCTGAAAAACCAAACGTTAGACCACTTATTTTTGACAATAGATCTGATGCAGTTAAATATAAAAACAAAGCTCAGTCAGATAGAGATAGAGACTGGAGAGAAAATGACTATATTTATAAAAGTTTTGGTGATTTAAAACCAAAGTGGAAAGTGGAAGAATACGTAGGAAATTTATTTAAATAAAATAATCTAAGATGAGTAAAGTAAAAGTTTTTATGTCAGAGAGTTGGTACACATACAGACGTAGTCACACTATTGAAATAGATACCGATGACTATAAAGAATTAAAGGGGATGACTGATGAGGAAGCTTATGATTATTTAAGTGAAAATATGTGGGAATTCGAAATGAAGAAAGAGGATGGTGCTAAATACTCATCAACATTGTCGGAAGAATTACAAGAAGATTGGATAAGGGAAAAAATTCATAGTGAAGAAACTGATTTAGAGAGAGAATAAAAGATAATTTTAGTTTTTCTTTTCATACTCTGAGTTTGGTGCAATGAAAGCCCTAAGTTTAACTTTATCCCAGTTTTTTACATCTTCACCATTATCACCCATTTTTAGAATTGACATTGTCCTGTGCCACCCCTCAACTAATTCATAGTTACCATCTGGATTCTGTAATAAAATTACTGGTTCATTATTACCATCACTTCTTCTCATATCCATTTGAGTTTCCATCCTTTCCTTATCCTTTGGTACGTCATAAGTATTAACTTCCCCGAACTCTCTGTCAAAGAAAGCGTTTAATGTTGTATCGTCAAAATCATTTGGGTTAACTTCTATAATCTTTAATTCCCATTGTGAATTTAAGTAATCCCTATAATATTTAGAACCCTCTAAAAACGCAATTGGATCACCATAATATGTATTATTAATGGTTTTTAAACTTTCGTTGTTCATAATAACATTTCTAAAAAAATCATTTAATATGTAATTAGGTGTGTTTGGGAACTTCTTCCTCAACTTCTCAAATATCTGTTTATTTGGGTTCACCTCTTTATATATGGGAATACTGTCAACATCTTCATCTAATTCAACACCCATTTCATACTTATCCTCTGTCGCATCTGAAACACCCCAATACTCTAAGTCTTCTTGAAGTTTATTATATTGATTTTCTGTTATTATAATTTTCATTTTTCCGGTTCTATTTCCCCTATATTAATTTCTCTGTCCCAGCTGTCGTGAACGTCTATAATACCACAACTATCATCCTCTATTGGGTCAATGTGATATTGTTCCATGTCCCAGCTCATCATACAAGGTAAATAATATGATTCTACAAACACTTCTTCAAATAATACCTGTGACCATTCAGTTTTAACCGCTTTAAATAATTTTTCTTCGGGAATTAAAATTTCTTCATCATCGCGTTCTAAAATAGAGAAATCACCATCTACATTGTGATAATTTAATACGTATGAGGCATAGATAAAATCGGTATCATCATTATCTTTCACATTTAAAACTTCAGTTAAAAAACCACTTACTTCCTCTAATACCATAGGGTCATGTTCGAAACTATCTAAACTATACTTATCCCCAAACTCCTTTTCTATCTCTTTAAATGAACCTATTAAAAATCTTTTATTTTTTATATTATTTATTCCCATTTTTTATATTCTTTTAATATATTTTTTATAATTTTTACTGTTTCATTTATTGGTTCATGTTCATTATGAGTAACCTCAGTATCAAAGATATCATGATAATCACCAGTATCTACGCTATCATCGATATAACTACTTACTTCTTCCGTATCATGAGCAAAATCATAATCTACCGCTTCGTGAGCATCAAAATCATCGGCTGCGAGTACATTGTAGTCAATACTTCTATACGCACTTACATCTTGTAAGAAATTTACATTAAAATCGTACATCTTTGGTATCTCTACATCTTGAATACTACTAAAATCACCCGACATTAACCAATTTTTTTTATATAAAGAATAAAAATACATTAATTCTGAATTGTTTAATGAATAAGTACTTTTTATATTTGATCGAATCAAAATTGGTAGTCCATCATTGTGTATATCACCATTAAATAAGGTGAAAATATGTTCTAATATACCCGACTCCACCCTATTAAATGGGGACGTATTACTTGTTAATCTAATTAATGATTTACTCATATTTGTTTTTTTGAAAAAAAATCTTTATAATTGTTATTAATAAATATAATAAAAATGGATATAATTAAAGAATTAACAGTATTTAATCACATAAAATATTATGATGAACCACACATATACTATATTAACGGAGAAAAGACAATATCTTGTACGGGATTACTACATAAATTTACTACTGATTTTGAAGATGGTATAAATAAACCAGATAAGTGGGCGGAAAAACAAGGTCATATGTATACCCCTAAAAGTATGGCGGATAAATATGCCCATAAACAAAACTACTACCCAATGGATGGTGACCCTTATGATAGACCAGATTATGAAAAACCAAAACCCGTAGAGGAATGGGTTACAGAAGAAGACATAGATAAGTTATGGAAATATAAAAACCATCACGCCACTTATGAGGGTTCAACACTTCATGATTATGCTGAAAATTATTTAAGTAATAGGATAATGCCTGAACCAAAGGTAAGTCCAGAGGGGTTAAAATTTGAAGAGATAGAGGAAACTTATAAGATTATGAAACAACACTTCCATAATTTCTATAATGATACCGTTGCAAAGGGTAAATTAATACCTGTTAAATCTGAATTGGTGATAGGGGATATCGACCTTATGTTATGTGGGATGGTAGATCAATTATTCTGGAATGAAAGGTATCAGTGTTATCAGATATGGGATTGGAAAACCAATACTAAATTAAGGATGAAGAGTGATTATGGTAATAAAATGAAAGGTCCTTTATATATGTTAGATGATTGTGAATTTAATACTTACTCACTACAACTGAGTGTTTATAAAAAAATAATAGAAATGAATACAAATATTAAATTAGGGGAATCTAGTATAGTTTGGTTTAATGAGGAGAATCAAAATTACAAAGTCATTACATGTAACGACTATTCGGATCATGTTGACACCATCTTCGAAACACTAAAAACTAATAAACAAATATTGACATAAGATATATTTGTTTATTAGAAAAAAAATCCTTATAATTGTATTATGATAAAAAAATTATTTCACATTGCTGACTTACATTTTAGAACTTATAAAAGACACGATGAATGTAGAAATGTGTGTCAGAAATTTATAGATGAAGTAAAAGACTACATTACTGAGAATGGGTTAGATTATGAAGAGGCTAGGGTAGTAATTGCTGGTGACATAGTACATCAGAAGATTACAATCTCTAATGAGTTATCTGTATTAGTTTCTTGGTTCTTAGAAGAATGTAGTAAACTATGTAGAGTCATTTTAATTGCTGGTAACCACGATTTATTAGAAAATAATAAAGATAGAATAGACTCACTAACACCAATATTAGAAAAAAGAACCTATAGTGATAAAGTTTCATACTTTAAAGAAAGTAAGTGTTATTTAGATGATAACATTGTATGGTGCGTATATTCTATATTTGAAGAGAACTTAAAACCTAATATAGAAGAGGGTAGAAAACTTTATGGTAATGATAAGAAATATATTGGTTTATTTCACGCACCAGTAAATGGTGCAATAACTTCTATTGGGTTTGAATTTGGAGAGAGTGCGGAGTTAGAACAGTTTGATGGGTGTGACGCGGTTATTATGGGTGATATACACCATAGACAAAATTTTGTTTATAAAGGTATTAACATTACATACTCCGGAAGTCTGATACAACAAGATTTCGGTGAAAGGGTTTCTGATCATGGTTATTTAGTGTGGGATGTAGAACATTTGGATTATACTGAACATAATATAGATACTGACTATGGTTATTATGTTTTTAAAATAAACTCTTTAGAAGATTTAGAAACTCAGAGAGAATATTTAACAAATTCTTAATGGAGATACCTAAGAAATTAAAAGAAGAAGTGTGGGAGTATTGTCGAGTAAACGATATCTCTAATATTGATGATTTTACTATTAAAATGATGCAACAGGGATTTACTGTTGAGAAATTTGGGGCAACACCTTTCGGTGAGGGTGTTGGGGAAGTTAAAGAAGTTGAGAAAATAGTTGAAGTAACGGTTGAGAAGATAGTAGAAAGGGTTGTAGAGAAGATAGTAAAGGTGCCAGTTGAGAAGATAGTGGAGAAAGAGATATACATTACTGATGACGATGAAGTGAAGGAGTTATCAGATAAAAATATATCATTAAATTTAGAAATAACAGAATTAAAAAAGAGGGTAGAAGATAAAACCAAAGATAATTTAATTGAGGAGTTAAATAAAAAAATAGAAGATATGGTCAAAGCCAACTCAAAATCAGAAGGAAAAACAATGAGATTAGAGAAAGAATTAAAAGAATTAAAAGAAAAATTAGAAACATCTTTAAAGGAAAATAAAAAAGATGACGACATATATGGTGACGATAAAAAGGGTGGTTGGTTTGGATCAAACTTATTAAAAAAATAAAATGATGGAAAAAACATTAGAGAAAGCAAATAAGTTGTTGGAGTTACCATTGAATGCTCAGATAAGGGTAGATTGGCAAGATTACCCAGAAAATAGAACATTAGAAACAACTAATAGGGTTAAAACATATTTCTCAGAAAAATATGGAATACCAAAGACATCAATTAAGCTAAACTTTGTACCCATACTTAAAAATAGTGCTGGTAAGGTTGTAGATTTAAGTGATGGGTTAATTGATAATATAATGGACAGTGCCTACCAGAGAAGTCTATTTTCTGAATGGTTAAAGTTAAATGAGGTTTCCATAGATTTTGATAGATTGTGTAGGTTAGACGAAAAAGTCGATGAGATATTAATTAATAGGGAAGAAGAAGATATAAGATATCGTAGATGGAGTATTAAAAATTTATGGTTAGACAATTTTTTATCTTTCGGTAATGGTAATAATGTAGACTATCAAAACTTATTGGGGTTAACGATAGTAAATTCCCAACCAGAAAATCAAGGTGGAAAAACTATTTTTACGATAGACGCTCTATTATTTTTATTCTTTGGTAAAACGACAAAAACAGATGTCACTTCAGAGGTATTCAATATGTTTACGGACGAGGATGATGTAGTTGTAGGTGGTCAGATAGATATTGATGGTGAAGAGTATGTAATTGAAAGGAGGTTAAATAGAAAACTATCCAAAGGAGGTGAATATAAAGTGTCATCATCACTAGAATTCCATCATATATTATCTGATGGGACTAAAGAAAATTTAGAAGGTGAACAAAGGAGGGAAACTGATAAATTAATAACTGAAACTATAGGGTCATATGATGATTTTATGTTAACTATAGTTGCGACAGCTAAAAATTTAGAGGACTTAATTGAAACAAAACCCACACAAAGAGGTAGACTACTAACAAAGTTTATTGGTTTAGAAGTGATAGAGAAAAAAGAAGACATTAATAAAACTTTAATGTCTGACTTTAAAAGTAAGATGAAATCAAATGTTTATAACACTAAACAATTGGAGTTGGATAATGAAGAACATGGTAAAATTATTAGTGATAATAGAATTTCCATTAAATCTAAAGAAAAAGAATTAAAGGGTGTAGATAAAAAGATAACAGAAGCTAAAGATAAAAAAGATGATTTATTAGGTAAAAGATATTCCATTGACGCTGAAATTAAAAAAGTAAATCCAGATACACTTAAAAAAGAAATTGAGTCTTTAACAGAAACAGGGGTTGAGTTAAAAGAAAAATTAGATAAAATTATTGACAGCATAAAAGGTATACCTAAATTTTCATATGATGAAGATACACATGAGGAATTACGTGATCAAGAAAAAGAAACTCTTTTATTAGAAAATGGTTATGAATCTGAAATAAAGATAATAGAAAAAACCATAAAGGATTTAAAAGAGGGTGAATTTTGCCCTACTTGTAAAAAATCATTAGAAGATGTTGACCATAGTGGTGAGATAAAAGATACTCAGAAGTTACTTAAAGAAAAAAATAAAGAACTTAAAAGAATCACCACCAACCTAAAAAATATCATCATTAAATTAGGGAACATAAGTAAGGAGAAAAAAAATTCTGACATATTTGATAGATTAAGTTTATCCAAGGATAAGACTGAAATAGAGATTGATAGAATGAGAGTTGATTATAGGGAGAAGACTTCTTTATTAAAGGATTATGTAAGAAATGTTGACTTTATAGAAGAAAATAGAAAATTAGAGAGTAAAATCTTAGGATATAACCAACTTTTAGAAACTTTAAACGTTAATAGAGATACGTTAAGAACTGAAATACAAGATTTGAATAATGACACCACATTAAAAGAAACTAATATTATCGAAAATCAAAAAATTATAGAACAAATATTAAAAGAGGAAGAAGTACTTAAAATATTTGAGGTTTATAATAGGATGATTGGGAAAAATGGTATATCTAAATTAGTGTTGTCATCAGTAATACCCATAATCAACTACGAATTAACAAGGTTATTAGACGAGGTGTGTGATTTTGAAGTGCAATTAGAGATTAGTAGTAAAAATGAGGTTGAGTTTGTACTAATAAAAAACAACAAAATAAAGAAACTTAAGTCTGGGTCTGGATTAGAAACAACTTTAGCGTCTTTAGCTTTAAGGTGTGTATTAGGTAGAGTGTCCACATTACCAAAACCTAATGTAATAGTATTTGACGAGGTATTGGGTAAGGTGGCTAACACTAATTTAGACTATGTGAAAATATTTTTTGATAAGATTAAAAAGATGTATGAAACTATTTTACTGATAAGCCATAACCCAATAGTACAAGAATGGGGTGACAAAATTATCACAGTTGAGAAAAATAATGACATTTCTTCATTGCAAATCAAATAAAATGGCTTATATTTGTCAAAATAAACATTTAGTATAGTATTTGTTAATATTTATATAGAAAGAAAATTATGAGAGAACCTTATTTAAAAAACTACTGTATTATAGGATTAGGTAAAGTGGTTGAAGTTAAAGAAGATTTAAAAGCGATATCTGAAAATAGTATTAATTTTGTTAGTGGAGATGGTTTAATTATCGCTACATTTGCTAGTGCATTCCATATCGGTGAAATAGAAGTTATATTAAAAACTAATGATAGGTCGTATATCCTTTTTGAAATGACACCTGGATTCTTTTCCGCAAATATAGAAAACAAAGAATATCAGGATTCTCTATTTGGGTCTATTTTTACTAATGGAAGCCCCCTTTCCAAAATGGAGGACGCATTAAATAAAATAAGAGAGGGTATTAAAGATGGTAATATGGGTGGTATGGAATCATTTATGGATGAAGATTTGTATGTTGAAAAGACTGATGTAGAATTATTAGAAGAAGCTATCGAAAACGAAGATTACGAAAAGGCAGCTAAATTAAGGGATAAAATAAATAAATAAATAATATATGGTAAATTTCATTGATAATAAAGAAGACGGTATGGGTATCTACATGAAAGATGTACGTAAAACCGATTTAATAACTGCAGATAAAGAGGTTGAACTCGCTAAAAGGATTGCAGAGGGAGATGAAAGAGCATTGAATGAGTTGGTAAGTGCGAATCTAAGGTTTGTAATTAAAATTGCTAAAAGGTATCAGAATCAAGGTGTCCCTGTCGCAGACTTAATATCAGAAGGTAACTATGGTTTGATTACTGCAGCTAAAAAGTTTGACCACACAAAGGGTTTTAGGTTTATAACATACGCAATATGGTGGATTAAACAATGTATCATACAATCATTAAATGATGACTCTAGAACTGTTAGATTACCTGGGAATATGATAAATAAATTATCTAAAATTCGTAAAGAGGTTGCCATATTCGAAAAAGATAACCAAAGATGCCCAACTAATTTTGAGGTACCACAAGTTGTTGTACCATCTTGCACATCGTTAAATAACCCAATAAATGAAGATGGTGATGAATTGGGTAATCTTATAGAAAGTAACATATTTGATAGACCAGACATTATTAAAGGGGAAGAGACTAATGTTAAGAATAGTGGGTTACATATTGCAATGAAAAGTCTTTCTGAAAGAGAGGTTGAAATTATAAATTGTTATTTTGGTATCACTGGTGAACCTATGACATTAGAACTAATTGGAGAAGAGTTTGGGTTAACTAAGGAGAGAATTCGTCAGATAAAGGAGTCAGCAATAAGGAAAATAAGGAACAATGTTGCGAATATTATCTAATAGGTAGTAATTTTAAAGGTTGGTTAAAAGAAAAGAGAGGGTAGTACCCTCTTTTTTAATGTTTACTATTAAACAAAAATTATTATAATTTATAGATATTTATATAAAAACAAAAAAGATGAAAAAAATAATAGAGTTTATTGATAAATGGGGTTTTAGAATGGTGTTCCCTTTAATAATAATCATGTTTTTAAAAACATGTGGTACCAACACAAGGATGGAAAAATTAAATAAAGATTTAGTGATTAAAACACAAAAATTAGATAGTTTAATAAACATTTCTAATTCTAGACCATTTATACTTAAAGAAGAGATGATTTTTTTAATAAAAAATACTCCGAATTGGAAGACACTAGAATTAGAAGAATTATCTGATAAAGAAAGAATACCGATTAATAAATTAAAAAATGACGAAGAATAGTGATTTTAACCATATAAAATATAAGAAAAAAGAATAAATATGAAAGTAATTTTAAATTGGGTAAAAAATAACCCTAATCGGTTTATGTTTCTCATCCCTATCTTATTGGTGGCTGCCATATCGATATCACATGTTGTCACTTGGTACGACATAGCCAACCCTATAAATTGGGCAATCTACCTATCTATTGCGATTGAAATTGGAGCTATGACGGCCTTAGTTGCCGCAACAAATCAGATTAAAGGTGGGGTTTGGTTTATGTTTGGTTTAGTCACTTTTATACAGATGATAGGTAATATTTTTTATTCTTATACTGAAATTGATGAGACAGGAGAATTATTTCTTTCTTGGGTTGAGTTAACTGGTCCAATATGGGAATCGTTAGGTACAGAATTAACTGACACTGTTGGATTAAAAAGGTACTTAGCATATTTAGAAGGTGGGTTATTACCAATCATATCGCTAACGTCATTACATTTCTTTGTTAAATATGAGAAAAAAGAATTAGAAGGTGTAACCGATAAAGAGGGTTATTTTAATTCACGTAATAAACATATAGAAAAGGTAGTTTCAGATAATGAGGGGGAGGGTATAATAATTACTGGTGATGAGTTAGGAAATATTGTAGAACCGTATACCCCAGAAGATGTCCAACATCCACCTATAGATAATGAAGTAACTGATATCACCGTAACAGATGAAGTTAAAGAATCGTTTCCGACACCATCCAATAGTCAAGTAACCACAAAGGACATTAAAGATGAATCCTCTAACGATGAGATATCAGAAAGAATGGACGATAGAATGGAAAATTATATTAATGACGAAAATGTACCACAACCAGAAGATAAACCCCCATTAGAAGAAGTAGTAAAAGAACAACCAGAAGATAAACCCACAGAAGAAATAGAAAAACAAATTATAGATAGAGATATAGTTAAACAACCCCTAAAACCATCTAAAACTAAAATAAGTAGAATAGAATAATGGTTATTGACCAAGAAACATATAAATTACCAGACACTAACTACTATTCTGTAGAATTCAAGAAAAGACAAATCGTATTGGGAAATAGTTTTTCCGAATCACATAAACATATAAAGGGTTGGTTAAATAGAATGGGTGGTAAATATAAAAAAACATCTATGTTTACTATAGATAGAAAGGGGGTTGTATTCCAACACTTTACCACCGATAATTACTCTGATTTTACAGATAATAAATCAGTAGATAAAAAAATAATATCTATAACTATAGAGAATCAAGGTTGGTTACAAAAAGATTTATTAAAAGATACGTATTTTGATTGGGTTGGTAATATTTATAAAAGAAAGGTAAAGGTAATTGAGACGAGATGGAGAGGGTTTAATTATTGGGACCCATACACACCCAAACAGTTAAAATCGTGTGTGGAGTTAATTGATTATCTTTGTGAAGAGTATGGTATCCCGAAAAAATGTGTTGGTCACAATACTTATATAGATGGGGTTGAATTTTTTGAGGGTATTGTTTATAAAAGTAATTATTATAAAGAAAGTACTGATTTAAGCCCAGCTTGGAATTATAAAAAAATGAAAGATAAATTAGAAAATAAAAAATAAACATATGAGTCAACACGATGAAACAAAACGAATGTTAGGATTGATTAGAGAATCAATTACTAAAAAAACTAACAACACTAAAAAAATGTTAAGGGAACAAGTAGAAACCCCAACAGAAAATAAAGAATTGGACCCTGCTGAATTATCTGAAGAAGAGAAAAAATTTAGAGATACTGTTACACCCAGAACGAGTTTTAATTCTTTTAAATTATACCCTAAAGCACAAAATGTGGAATTTAGTGGTGAATTTACTGATAGTAAAATAGAGTGGTTTTTCTCATTAGATGATAGTAGAGGTGTTTATATTACCGGTACATTCATTCAGTTAAATGATGACGTATTAAAACAAATCCAAAAGTTAGTTGCTTACTATGAAACTTGGGCAAATGAATGGGCAAACAGAATAGCTGAGGAATATAGAAATGACGTTGTTGATGATGAAAATGCTGAAGATGGTCCAGAAAGTATGGCATCTACAGAATTCGGTGAAGAAGAATTTGGGTCAGGTAGTATGGAAGATGAACCCATTGAAGATGTTTAAATCTAAAATAGATATAAAAACTATTTTCATATTGGTATTGGGTGCTGCCGTAATTTTATTATTATTATTCAGACCATCTAAGGGTATCAACACACACGAAGAAGAAATATTAATTTTAAAAACTCAAAATAAGGTATTAATACAAGATAATGATAACATATCCACTATTAATATTAAGTTAATGGAAGATGTGGTTATATTAGAAGAAGATGTTGAGGAAATAAATGTTAAGTTAGAAGATTCGAATAAAGAAATTGAAAAATTAAAAAAGAAGAAAAATGAAATATCATCTAACGTTATTATTATGGATGCTAATGATGTTACCAACAATATCGCAGACTATCTCGAAAGGAGAAATTAAAACCACTGTTAACGATAAAGGTGACACATTAGTGATTATGAATTTAGAGGACGCTAAGTTTATACTTAGTGATTTATTACAATATGAAGTTACTGATAGTTTATTAAATATATATGTTGAAAGGGATAGTTTAAATACGGAAAAAATAACCCTTAAAGACGGTATAATAGAAAAATTGAATTTACAAAATTCTAATTGTAAAGAAATGGTAACTAATTTAGAAGAAATTATTTCTAATAAGGATAGTGAAATAGTTTTAAAGGATGACACCATTAAACAACAAAAAAAAGAAATTAAAAAACAAAAGTTTTTAAAATTTTTAGGTTTAGCTGGATCAGTTATATTACCCATTTTAACTTTATTGACATTACTATAGTTTTTTATTAAAATCTTAATATTTATATAGTATATGGATAATAAAAGACTTAAACAAATTATTTCAGAATCTTTAACTAAAACCGATGAGGATAAGATTGGTGTTATGATCAGAAAAGAAATAAAGAATGCTTTTGGTAACGACCTTGAAAATAAAGTCTTAAAAATATTAGAAAAAGAACTTAAGGGTACAAAGTTTAGAAAAAATATAGTAGACATTAATAAAGATGTCCTTGTGCAATTACATAAAGAATTGTGGATGAGACGACAATTTTGGTTAACAGCTTTAAAATGATGAATAGAGAAAAAATGGAAGCCGATTATGGTAAAACAAGAGATGTTATTCTTTCTTGTGGTAATCGGGAACAATTAAAGGTTGGTGTGAGGATGTTCAACCAATTAAACATATTACATGACCTACCAGAAAAAGATTTAAATAAGTTAGAGAATTTAATAGGGTTGATGAGGATGAAATGTAATGGTGATGAAGTCAGTGAGGACACATCTAATATTGGTAAAGAATTTAGAAAATATGCTGGTCAAGCAGGATTAAACAATATTGTATTTTCAGAAGAAGAACAATTTGTTGGTGGTGAAGCTGATAATATGACACCAGAAGATTTGGCTAAAAAACATGATGTAGACATAAAGAATATTAAAAAGGAAATTGGTATAGGTACCCAAATAGAAATGGAACACACCGATTCAGAAGAAGAGGCTAAAGAAATTGCAATGGATCACATAGCAGAGTATCCAGACTATTATAGTAATGACAATTTTGGTATTATTGCAATAGAAAAGGCTAGGGGTGAAGGTAGAAAAACCATAAGAATTTCTAAATCTGATATGGAAAAATTACACAAAGACGGTAAATCAGAAGTAGATGGTTATTCATTATCATATTCTGAAGATATGGATGAAGCTACATCCGCTGGGGCGTCTAGTGGGTCATATGTTGGAAATGGACCTTTTGGGGGTCCAATTACAAGAACATTTAAAAAGAGTGAAATACCTGTTTCAGTTAATGGTATGAACAAACCAATAGGTAAAATGTTTTCATTTAATGAAGATAAAGAGATTTTGGAAGAAGATGACTTAGATGAGTCAACAACTGTTGCAGGTGTAGGTGGTGTTTATGATACACCTGGGTTTACAGCTAGTAAATTTATGGGGACTGCAGGTAAAAAAGGTAAGGCACCTGTTAAGAAGAAACAACCTAGTTTAGATTATTTGGGGTATCAGAAAGTTAGGGTTAAGGATAAGTGTAAAAAGTTTCCTTATTGTGACCAAAGCCCTGAAGCAATAGAATTTTATAATGAAAGTAGGGTTTTAAAGACAGTAAAAAAGTCTAATTTAAAAATAAAAAAGTAACATTATCTAATTTTTAGATATTTATAAATAAAACTAAGATGGAAAAGAAATTTTTAACTAAAAAAACAAAAGTAATCATTAGAGAAGATAAAGAACCTAATGGGTTGAAGGTTGCCAATAGAGTAAGAAAAGAAAGTGGTACATTTAATAGTGACGCTTTAAAAACTTTTGATAAAAAAATAAGTAACTATTATGACTTTGATAGTGAAGAATTTATTGAACCAAAGATGGATAGGGAACAGGATCAAACAGAACCATTAGATATCTACGATACAGAAGCTTTAGGTGCTGGTAAAATGTATGGGTTAAAATATGATAATGAAGATACTGATGTATATGATTCATTTGAAGAAAGAAATGATGAATTAAATGATACATCGGAATATGATGACTTATTTGGTACACATGATGGTTTTGGTGAAACAAAAGATAAAAATGACACATATAAAAGATTAAAAGATGCGTCTAAAAAGTATAAAGAATATAAGTATGACTTACCAACGGAATACCAAAAAACTCCAAGGGTAAGAGTAACAAAAGGTGTAAACGAAAACAAAATGAAAAGATTAAACTTTAAACAAGAATTCGAAAACGAATACGAAATGAAACAATTAATTCCAGAAAACTATAAAGTTGATGGACATACATTTCTAATGACAGATGGTAATCAAACCTTTAAAGTGAGATGGGATCAATCTATAAGTGAAGGTACTATTCTTAATTCTAAGAATAAATCTCAGATCAATGAAGATACGGATAAAATGAAAAAACTATTCAATTACAAACATTCAGACTCAATGGGTAAGTCTACTGATTACACTGAAGAAACTAAATTATTTAAAACTCTATTTGAATCTGTTAAGGATAAAAAAGTGTTATAATGAAAATAGTTATCACAGAAACCCAACTTAAAATTCTTTTATCTGAAGTAAAGAAAACATGCCCAAATGGTTGGGATTATAATGGAGATGCTGAACGATGTATTAAAACTAGAGAGTTACCCCAATTAGAGGTAGTTGCTTTCCAAAACGATGATAACGATAAATCAATTAGTAAATCTTTTATTAGGTACATAAATTTATATCGTGAATTATCTAATTTATATGAAGAAAATGGTATGTCGCTGGAGGTGGAATATTACTGGGAGAACTTAAAAAAACCATTAGATGGGTATAGTGTTGAATTTTTTGATACCTTATTAATGAAAGTCATGAATAAATATCAGATAGAATATGACAATTTTGAAATTGCAAAAAGAGAAAAATTTATTGAACAGGAAGTTAAACCTATGATCGGTAAACCTTATGTGTGGGGATTGTGGGGTCCAGAATTTAATGATTGTAGTGGTTTAATATGCCAGGTATTTGAATTAGGTTGGAAACACAATGCTCAAATGTTATATGATAAGTCTAATCTATTTTATGATATATCTGATGTGCAAGTGGGTGATATAGTATATTTTGATTACGACCCTGAAAATGAAGAGGATGAAAAACCTATTGACCATGTGGGTATTATCTCAGAAAAACGGGGCAATAAACTATGGATGGTTCATGCCTCAGGTAATTCTGAATGTACGGAGGATGTAATAGATAAATATAAAGACAATAAAAAGAAATGTAAGGTTAAAGAAGTAAGATTCACTAACCACTGGAAAAAACAAGTTGCAGCATTTGGTAAACTTAAAACTTGGGAATTCACATAAGTTTAGTGAGAATATCACACCTTATTTCTTTTATATAAAAAATAATATAATGAAAATAGTTATCACAGAAAGTCAGTTAAAACTTTTAGTAGAAGATACTGAATGTCCCTGTGGTGATGGTACTTATAATGTCGATTGTTGTGAAAATGATGCGTTTCAGATACAACCTTACCAAACAGATTCTTTAAATACTATAAAATACGCATTAGATAGTGGTATAGATTTAAAAGATATGGCTAGCGATATTAGATATAGACAAACTTGGGAAAATTTAGACATACCCCTATCAAACCTAAAAGATGTATTACCAGATGAATATACTACATATGTTCCTGAATTAGTTTCAGGGGTAAAACCAGGGTTTAAATTCGATAACAGGTTAATAGATATCTTATCGGAGATTGAATCTATTAGTGGGGTAGAACTTAAAATAACGGGGGGGAGGGATTATTATCACACAAAAAAAAGTGTAGGGTCAAAACACAATATTGGTAAAGCGGTTGATTTTGTACCCATGAATGGTATGACAAATGTGAATGACTCAAGAGTAGAATGGGCAGTTTTAGATATTATATTGAGTGGTAAGTATGGTAATGGTATTGGGTTTATAAATGAAAAAGTTTATGAATCTGCCGCTAAAACTGGTCCACATTTTCATTTAAGTTTAGATGAGGGTAATGTAGAATATAGTAATTTTGCGTTTGTTGATAAAGATGGTAATAAATATAGTAAGACTGTGGGAAATAAAGGTGTTGATAAAAGTAAAAAGAATCTTAGCTGGCGTAACGGTGGACCAATACCAAGTACTATTAATTATAAAATTAAAATTAATGAACTAACCTCAGAATTAAAAGGTTTAGATTTAAAAAGTTATTGTATAAAAATTGTTAATTTAGATGATGAAAGTATATCGATATTAACTCCAGAAATTTTACCCCGTAGAATTACAAAGGAAAAGGTTAAACAATATTGTTCACTGATAGCAAACCCTATAGAACCTAGACCAATAAACACTAACACATACCCTACCCTTCCGGTAGACATCCAAGTACCTAGAGACGTAGCATTGTATAATCAATATAGTGGGTTATCTAAAAAAGAGTTAAAAAAAGAATTAAAGGTTGCGGATAAAGGTGATTTAGAATTAAACAGAACTTTAAAGAATTTAATAAGTTTATTATAAGGTGAGTTTATCTCACCTTTTTTGTTTTATATAATATTTATATTATATGAGTTTGAATTTCCAAAACATTTTAACAGAGTCTATAGTAGATGATTTAAAAATATCTAAATTAGATAAGGTTGCATTAAAGGTTTTTAATATAATTAAAGACGATAAGTTTTATTACACTAATCGGACTAAGGCGTGGGATATGACAGATGGTCAGCGTATTACTAAGGCTTCTGAAATGTTAAAAATAAGCGATTACAATTATCTATATAGTATATACGATTTCTATATGACTTATGGTAATGTATTATTTCAAGACATACCAAACGAAATACCAAAAAAAATAATACCATTTAATGAAGAATACAGTAATATTTTAGGTGCAAAACTAATAAAATATTATTACGATAACTATACTGGTAGAATACTATTTTCAAACGAAACTGGAGATTTTGAATGTAGTGTAATTTCTGGTGACATAAATGAGGCAATAATGGAAGAGATGTACTCTGTTGAGATTAGAAATTATACCCTACATACTTCTATATTTGTAAACATGTTCCCAAGTAAAAGGGAACCAAATAAATTAGGGTGTGATTATTTATCTATGAGTGATGAATTAAGTGAATTCATTCCTATATATAGAGAAACTGACGAAGAGGATTACGAAGAACTAGTTGCCACTAAATATTTAGATATTGATTTCCCTAAAGATATGAGTGATGGGTCGTTAAAAAAATATTTTGATGATATAAACAAATCGGTAATAGAAGAAATGATAATACCTAATAATGATTTAATGTTAGAATATTTTAACGACTATGAAGGTTAAAAATAAAAAGATATGTTATTAAAAAAAGGAGATAGTGGTTCAAGTGTAAAAGAAATACAGAAAATGTTAGGTATCGATGTTGATGGTATATTTGGGTCTGGTACAGAATTATCAGTAAAGAAATTCCAATCAGACAAAGGATTAATATCAGATGGTGTTGTGGGTCCAAAAACATATGAAACATTGGTAAACCACACTATAGATATAGATACAGATAGAACTAACTTTGACGACTCTGACGATAGAGATAATAAATTAAATTATTTAGGTTCTTATACCACAGAAGATGGGTTAGAAATAGATAAAGCTTATTTAGATGGTGATGAATACGTTAAAGATTATGGTGAGATACAACCAGAGAATTTCTTTATACATCACACCGCAGGGTGGAACAACCCATACAATACTATTAATAGCTGGAATAGTGATGATAGAGGACGTGTGGCAACACAATATTGTATCGGTGGTATTAATACTAAAGTTGGTAGTGATGATGTTGACAAATACAATGGACAAGTTGTAGAGTGTTTTCCTGATAACTATATTGGTTGGCACTTAGGTAAAGTAGGTAATTTTAATATGTCTAAATATTCTTCAGCAGTAGAAATTTGTAACTTTGGTTATCTGACTAAGAAGAATGGTAAATATTATACATATGTTAATGGTGAAGTTCCAGAAAGTATGGTATGTGATTTAGGTTATGAGTTTAAAGGTCATCAGTATTGGCACGCTTATACTAAAGAACAAATAGAAAGTTTAAGGTTATTAATAAACCACGCAAAAAAAATATACCCTGACATTGATATGTCTGCAGGGTTACCACAAATATTAAAAGATGGGGTTCACCCTAAAGACGCTTTTGGTTTTAATGACGATGCCTATAATGGTAGGGTAAAAGGTTTGTGGACACATACGAATGTTCGCAAAGATAAATATGACTGCTATCCTTGCCCAAAGTTAGTAGAAATGTTAAAAGGGTTGTAAAGTATTTATAAATGGTACGAATGTTAGTATATTTTTAAAATGAATAGCTCAGAATTTATGAATTATATTACCACCCCATTAACATATGATCAAATGCACCTATTGTATCGTGCCAACAATATAAAGTATGAGAGGTGTAATCTTTATAATGAATTCATTATGTCACTTAACATAACGATCAACGACACATATCTAGGTTCAGAGTACATTAATAGTGAAAAAGAAGTGATACAACATTTTAAATGGTGTTTGGATAAAGTTATTGATAACTTTAAAGAAGAAAATATTATTTTTGAAGACACCACAGAGGTTGAAGAATACTTTTATTTTTTTTATAGTGAAATATTTTATAAATCTGAGGATAGAAAAAATAATTTAAGTAAATTAAATAATTTAGCTTATCTATCGTTTGATTATCACAGATTAAAATCTAGATCCGATATTGATGTTTTAGTTGAAGTTTATAAATTATTAGATAAAAGCCTAAATAAAAAGATAAAAACATAGGTTTTACTATTTATTTTCTAAGTTAAATGTTCTATTGTTGTACATATGAATAATAAACTTAAGTTTTTGGAGATAATGTTGTCTGACTTAGTATCTCACAGAGATACAATGGAAATGGAGTTAAATAGGGTGTTAAATGATGAAACACCCCCTATTATACAAAGAAAAATTGACTTTGATAAATTATTAGGTGATATTACTATGACAAATAATAAGATTAAAACATTAAGTGAATATATGGGCACTTTAATGGACCCAGAATTAAATAATAACAACGATTAAAATTAATTAAAATGGAATTGTACGAAGAATTAAAAAAATTAGTTGCGGATTTAGAAGAAGACGCTAATAAATTTTACGAAAAAGGGAATAAAGTGGCTGGGACAAGAGTAAGAAAAGGTTGTCAAGATATTAAAAATATATGCCAAAGTATCAGAGTAGATGTTTCTAGTAAAAAGAACTCTTAAATAGTAGTTTAAATTATATGGTTATGGATATACTTAATAGAGTAATAATATTACTTTTTATTCTTTCGTCTTTAAATATATTAAGACATAGTTTCTTTTTATTAAGAAGTTTTAGGAGTGAAGAGAGATTCGTCTTAGAAAAAAATTCTTTACTTTATTTAGGTATATCCATATCTTATTTTTTAATGTCAATAATAAGTGGAATAATTTTATAATATATGTTTCAAGAAAAATTAAATGAGTTGAGACCTTATGTAACAGGTATTAGATTCGTAAAAGATTTACCAGTTGTGGATGTAGTTCTACGAGATGGTTGGGATATGTTTGAATCTGATACGGTTATGTATAAACCTAGTAACAACAATCAAAACTATTTTATGGTTCACCCTAAAAATCCGAAGGACTCTTTGGATATTGTTTTGAGTCATGTTGAATATGTCATAGATTTTAATGTTGAGAAGGAAAATAAACTTACGTTATTAAAGGCTAAGATAGAAGAATTAAAAATGTTATTTACAGATAAACCTTTAATGGATTTAGAAAATTTAAAATTTGTAATTGAGTCCATCCCTGAAATAACCCTAAAGGATATACCTACATCACCCTCTAGTAGAGTGGTTAATGGGGTAGAACTCCCACCGACTAATCAAAATATGAATGGTTTGAAAAAAGAAAAAGAGGAAGTTTAATTCCTCTTTTTTTTATTCCTCTAGTTTTTCTTGTACTGTGTGAATTAACCACGTTGATCCTGAAATTAAACAAGAATCTAAAAATAAAGATATATACATATTTTCTAAACCATTTGAATAAAATGGTGAAAATTCTGTATATCCACTAAGTTGTGCGCCTAAAGATAGGAAAAACCCTACCCACCAAGGAGTACACATCATACAAGTAAATAACTTCCCAAAAAAACTGGGGTTATAGATTTCCGCGGTTTCTCTTAAACCACTAAAGATTGTTCCAAATACTATAATATTAGATATTGAGTACCCGACCAAGACAATTAATAATAATTCCATACTGTTTATTTTATTAAATTTTTTATGATATTTATTATTATAATAATAGTTAATATGAAAGTAATAGTAAATAGGAATCAGTATGAAAAAGTAATAAATGAGGGTAGGGGGTATTCTAAATCTGTTGAAAAATGGGGTGATTACGTTACGGATGAATTATTACCGATGATATTAAAACAAGATGTTGATGAGGATGTTTATTCATTGAAAAAACTATCTTTAAAACTAAAAGGAAAAGATTTTTACGAAAAGATACCAATAGACAGTATTATAGTAACGGTTATAATGGAAGAAAGTGAAGATGATGAAGCTTCAGTGGATATGAGTTATAACCCATATAGGACCCAAATAATAGAAAATGAAGGCGGTAGTTACAATATTATAGATGCTGAATTTGACGTAATATTAACAATACCCAAAGAAAGAGAAACCATTAACTACCAAACATTACATTATTATGTTTCTTCATTCTTTTCACATGAGTTTATGCACCTCTATGAATGGGTTAATAGGGGGTTAGAGAACCCAAAAGAACTAAAGGGTTGTGAGGAATCATACCAAAACGGTGACATTAATGGTGATGCGGTAGATAGGATAGGTTATATGTTATACGTTTCTTTATCTTTTGAGTTAAATTCATTTGTTCAACAAGCTGCGACTATGATATCTAAGAGA
>Ga0210003_1001075_pt1 | contig 24282 bp, 19 predicted proteins | sample LantaG_FD_182804 | JGI IMG/M metagenome (GOLD analysis project Ga0210003, IMG submission 182804) | Deep subsurface microbial communities from Baltic Sea to uncover new lineages of life (NeLLi) - Landsort_02402 metaG (SPAdes) (version 2) | ecosystem: Environmental > Aquatic > Marine > Oceanic >... | reverse complement strand
CGATGAACCTCCCGACCCCCTTCCGCCGGGATCGCCGCCCGCTCCTTGCGGCCGTCATCGGCTCCCTGCCTACCCTGCTGCTTGCCGCCGAACCTGAATGGCCCCAGTGGCGGGGCTCCGACGGCCAGGGGCACGCCCCGGTCGCCCAGGATCTGCCGGTCAGCTGGAGCGAGACGGAAAACGTCGCCTGGAAAACGCCGCTGCCGGGTCGCGGCTGGTCGAGCCCGGTGATCGGCGGCGGCCAGATCTGGATCACGACGGCGGTCGAACGGGAGGCGACGGCCGCGGAGAAGGCCCAGCGGCTCGCGGGCAACCGGATGGCCGGGCAGCTCGAGGTGTTGGCGGCCGTGACGATCCGTGCGATCTGCGTCGAGCAGGCTACGGGACGGCTTCTCCACGACGTCGAGCTCTTCACGATCGCCGACCCACAGCCGATCCACAAGCTCAACTCCTTCGCCTCCCCCTCGCCCGTGCTCGCCGCCGGCCGGCTGTACTGCCACGGCGGCGACTTCGGGGCCGCCTGCGTCGAGACCGCGACCGGCAAGGTGCTCTGGCGGAACCGCGACCTGCGACTCAACCACGAGAACGGCCCGGGCAGCACACCGATTCTCTGGCATGACAAGCTGATCGTGCACCTCGACGGCAGCGACGTGCAATCGATCGCGGCCTATGACACAGCCAGCGGGAGGATCGCCTGGCAGACGATCCGCTCGGGTGCCGTCCGCGACGATCCGCAACTCAAGAAGGCCTACGGCACGCCGCTGGTCCTCGTGCTCGGTGGCCGCGAGGTGGTCGTCTCACCGGCGGCCGACTGGCTCTACGGCTATGACCCCGCCACCGGGAGAGAGCTCTGGAAGCTGAGCTACGGAGTGCTCGGCTTCTCGATCGTGCCTCGGCCGGTGACGGCGGGTGATCTCCTCTTCATGAGCACGAGCTTTCTCCAGCCTGAGCTGCTGGCGATGCGGCTGGCCGGCCCCGACGCTCCGCCCGAGATCGTGTGGCGGGAGAAGAAGGGGGCCCCCACGATGTCGTCACCGCTGGTGGTGGAGGATCTGGTCTACCTGGTGAGCGACAAGGGGGTGGCCACCTGCCTGGCCGCTGCGACCGGGGAGCAGGTCTGGTCGCAGCGGCTGGGGGGCAACTTCTCGTCGTCGCCCCTGTTCGCCGACGGGCGGATCTACGTGGGTAACCGCGACGGCGACACCTTCGTGATCCGACCCGGCCGTGAGTATCACCTCGTCGCCACCAACCATCTCGACGGCGGAATCTACGCCACGCCGGCCGTCGTCGGACGGGCCATCTACGTCCGCACCGAAAACGCCCTCTACCGGATCGAGAAGCCGGCCGATGCCGTGTCGGCTGCCCCGTCGGCGACCGGGCGGGACGGGTCAACTCCATCATCCCGAAACCCAGGGCAGAATCTCGAACCGTTGCTACTTGCCGTCGACAGCCAGTTGGTGGAAGTAATGCGGCACCTTTGCCTGGTTGGCCAGCAGCCAGTCGATCGTCGGCTCGTGCCGCATCGCCTTGTCGATCGCCTTCGCCATCGCCTCACGGTTGGTGCGGAAGAGCACCTCCGGGTCGTAGGCAACCTCCGTGATTGACGGGTCAAGCCAGACCGAGACGATGATCCCCAGGTCGTTGGCCTTCTTCTTGGGGATGACACCAGCCCGAACCGCGTCGAGCACGCCGTGGGCGATCGCAGCCTGCACGGTGCCCATCAGGATGTTTGTGTACTTCGAGTTGTTGACGGTGACCTTGCTCACCATCAGCGTGGCTGGCCGCACCTGTACGTCGGAGTTGAGGATCGCGAACACCCGCGAGTGCCCCTTGGTCTGGTCGCCGAGCAGGTTTGCGATCGCATAGCCAACCGGCCCGTCGAGTTCCCCGATCACCACCTCAGGCTCAGCCGCGCTCCAGGCCTCATCGGCTTCGACGAGCGCCTCACCGGTTCGCATCACGATCCGGCCACCGGCCGGCCGGGATTTCCCCTTCCGTTCACGTTTCTTCTTGGCCATGATCCCACCTTCATTCGTGTTGCCGGGCCGAGAGCGGTCCGGAGCTTAAAAGCATAGCGGCGAACAGGCAATCGGGCGGCCCGACCTCAAGGCACGGCGGCCGACACCCCGCGGCCTCACGCAGACTCAACCGCATGCCGTTTGAGTAATTCCAGGGGCGCGATCGCGAGCGATTTCTCGTGGGTTGCCTCGAGCACGACCGGCGGCGCCTTGCCTGCCTGGGCGGCCTCGAGCCACCGCGCCGCGCACAGGCACCAGCGGTCTCCCGGCACGAGCCCCGGAAAGTTCCACTGCGGCTTGGGCGTGACGAGGTCGTTGCCTGCTTCCACGGTGAACTCGAGAAACGCCTCGGTCATCACGGCGCAGACGGTGTGCACGCCCATGTCATCGGGACCAGTGCGGCAGCAGCCGTCACGGAAGAAGCCGGTGAGCGGTTCCTGGGAACATGTGACTAGCACACCCCCGAGCACGTTTCGCTCGGGGGGCCGCGGCTCGGCTGTGCGGTCGAAGGCGATCATGGGCCTGCGGCTCGCCGCCGCCTCCAAAGGGGCCGGCGGCCCAACCGCCGCCGGGATCATGATGATCGCTCTGCCCACTTTCCCGCAACTTGCCTCGCTTCGGCATCCTGTCTCTCGCTCGTTTGCGAGGCCGGCGAGAGGGCACCTGATGCAACGATTTCCGTGGGTCGGGGTTGCCCGTGTCATCCCGCCGGACGTTCGCTACGGCATCCTGCCTGCGCTCACTCCACGCAAGCTCGCTACGGCATCCTGCCTCTCGCTCGCTTGCGAGGCCGGCGGGATAGCACGGGCTACCCCTCCCCCTGACCCATACAAGCCCCGGGCGCGAGCCCGGGGACTGCCGCCCCATACAAGCCCCGGGCGCGAGCCCGGGGACTGCGGGAACAAAGGCCACCCCGCTTGAGCCAGCCTGTGGCCCAACTGGTGTGCCACGTCGCAGTCCCCCAGCTCGCGCTGGGGGCTTTTATGCCGCACCGCCTTGCCCTCCAGGATTGCAATCCTCACGTGCGCTCGCTTGCGAGGCCGGCGAGATGACACGGGCAACCCCTCCCCCTGACTCATACAAGCCCCAGGGCGCGAGCCCGGGGACTGCCGCCCCATACAAGCCCCGGGCGCGAGCCCGGGGACTGCGGGAATGAAGGCCACCCCGCTATCCATGCCGCTCGGCCCGCCTGCCTCCCTCCGCCATCCGACGCAGGTGTCGCTGCCGGAGGAGAGTCCGCCTGGATCAGGACTGGCGGGGCACTCGGTTGCGAATCGGCAATCAGCTGGCCTATCCTGCGACCTCTGGCTCGAGGTGACAGGCGGCTGTCACGGTTTCTCGGCCGACTCTTTGTGCGTGTTGGAGCCGGACCTTCGTGACTCCCGGTTCCCATCCCGGACCTGCCACCCCCTGGCGGCCTCCGGTCAACGAGCTGATTGCCGGCGGGGCGATTGTGGCTTTGGCTGCCTGGGCGGTGCTCGTCTGGTCGGGCCGCGGTGCGGTGCCGGTGTCGCTGGGGCTGTTCGATCCGGGCCGCTGGTTTCCCGGCCGCTCGCTCACGCTTGCCGAACTGCCGCTGGTGCTCATGCTGCTCGTGGGGGGCGTTCCGCTGGTGGGCGACCTCGTCGTGAAGCTCGCCACCGGCACCTTCGGCTCTGACCTTCTGGCCGGGATCTCGATCGTGACCAGCGTGATCCTGGGGGAATATCTGGCCGGCGTGCTCGTCGTGCTGATGCTCTCGGGCGGCGAGGCGCTCGAGAGCCGAGCGGTGAGCCGGGCTGGCGACGTGCTGGCGGCACTCGCCCGTCGGATGCCGCTTCTTGCGCATCGCAAGGCCGACGGGACGATCGTCGACGTGCCGCTCGCGGCGGTTGCCCTGGGCGACCTCGTCGTGGTGCTGCCGCATGAGATCTGTCCCGTGGATGGCACCGTCGTCTCAGGCCGCGGCACGATGGACGAAAGCTACCTCACCGGCGAGCCCTACCGGGCTCCGAAGGCCCCCGGCTCGGGCGTCCTCTCGGGGGCGATCAATGGCGAGGCGGCGCTCGAGATCCGCACCGACCGCGTGGCCGCCGACAGCCGCTACGCCAAGATCATGGAGGTGCTCGAGGTGAGTGAATCGCGGCGGCCCCGGCTGCGGCGGCTGGCCGACTCGCTCGGGGCCCTCTACACGCCGCTGGCGCTCGCCGTGGCAGTGGCGGCCTGGTGGGCCAGCGGTAACCCGACGCGGTTTCTGGCGGTGCTCGTCGTGGCCACCCCCTGTCCACTCTTGATTGCCATCCCTGTGGCGATCATCGGCGCGGTGTCGCTGGCGGCCAAGCGGGGGATCGTGATCCGCGACCCGGCTGTGCTCGAGCGGCTCGATACCTGCCGGACGGCGATCTTCGATAAGACCGGCACGCTCACCTACGGCGAGCCGCAACTTACCGAGGTGGTTCCCGTGGGCGTCGTGCCCGCCGATGAGTCGCTGGCACTCGCCGCGAGCCTGGAGCGGTATTCCCGGCACCCGCTGGCCGGGGCCGTTGTTGCGGCCGCGGCTGAGAAGAATTTGGCCCGTGGCGAGGTCGAGACGGTGGCCGAGAAGCCGGGCCAGGGGCTCGTCGGCCGCGTGCTCGCCCCTTCTGGACGCAGCCACGAGGTCGCGATCACCAGCCGCCATAAGCTCGCGGCTCACGACCCGGCCGGCGTGGGCCGCCTCCCGCCTCCCGCCGGGGGCCTGGAGTGCGTTGTCGTCGTCGACGGCACGGCCACCGCGGTCCTGCGATTTCACGACACGCCGCGGGCCGACGGCCGGACCTTCATCGACCACCTCCGGCCCGCCCACGGTCTGTCCCGCGTGATGCTCGTCTCGGGTGATCGGGAGAGCGAGGTGCGCTGGCTCGCCGACCTCGTGGGGATCACGGAGGTACACGCCGAAATCTCTCCGGAGGGCAAGCTGGCGATCGTCGAGGCGGAAGTGGCCAAGGCGCCGACCGTGTTCGTCGGAGATGGGATCAACGACGCTCCGGCCATGGCGGCCGCGACGGTCGGGATCGCGATGGGAACCGCCAGCGACGTCACCAGCGAGGCGGCCGGGGCCGTTGTCATGGAACAGGCGCTTGAGCGGGTCGACGAACTTTTTCACATCGCCGGCCGGATGCGGTCGATCGCGCTGCAAAGCGCCGTCGGCGGCATGGCGGCAAGCGTCGTGGGAATGGGTTTCGCCGCGGCTGGTTTCCTGCCCCCGGCAGCCGGAGCGCTCGTGCAGGAGGCAATCGATGTGGTCGCGGTGCTCAACGCCCTGCGGGTCTCGTGGCGGCCGGGTGCGCTGTCCGATTACCGCCGTCCCTGACGCACGGCCAGCAGGGTGACGGCAGCCCGGGCCGCGCCGCGGCCGCCCCGCAGAGACACCACGCCGGCGACCACCGTAGCCGCCACCGCAGCCACCCGCCGCACCACCGCTTCGACCTGCCGGCTGCGGGGCTCATCGGTTGCGCACCAGGTCGCGAAGTGCTCGCAGTTGGACACCACTGGGCAGTAGCCGTCGCGGCCCACCTGCGACAGGGCTCGGGCGGCGACCTCCTCGGGCGGGAAGGCGGCCGGCGGCTCGAGCGTGGTTCGCAACTCCTCGCCGTCGGCGAACTCGGCGATCGAGGTCCGCACCACGCTACCGCCACCGAACGGCCAGCGGAAATCCCGGGGCCGGGCATGGACGACCGTGCCGTCCCCCAGGTCGATGCCGTGGTGGACATACCGCAGGGCCGATCCGACAAACCGGCGATCAACTTCAAGCCTGTCACCACGTGCCAAAAAACACCTCCACAACCGGAAATCCTCACGACCGGCAATCCTAACAACCGGAAATACTGGCCCCTTTAATCTACGTGATCCCGAGTCGTCGGTTCAGCCCCGGGCTCAACAAGCCACGAGGCTCACGCGATCACGCCGGCGATGGCGGCCGAAAGGGCCGTGGCGAGCGTTGCGACCAGAAGCGCCTTGAGTCCCAGTCGGGCGAGGTCGGCCCGCCGCTCGGGCACAAGCGCCCCGATGCCGCCGACCTGGATTCCGATGCTCGAGAGGTTGGCGAAGCTGCACATGGCGATCGTCGTCAGCATCGTGGCGCGTTCGCCGAGCCCTCCGCCCCGCACGAGCTTGCCGAGCTCCTCGTAGGCGACCGCCTCATTGGTCACCGTGCGGATGCCGAGCAGCCCGCCGACGGTGCCGCACTCGCCCCAGGGAACACCGATCAGCCAGGCCAGTGGGGCCAGCAGCCAGCCGAGGATTTTCTGGATTGAGAGGTCAGGATCGGCCAGGAACCAGCCCACCCAGCCCAGGCCCAGATTCACAAGCGTGACCAGCGCGATGAACGCGATCAGCACGGCCCCGACGTTCACCGCCAGCACGAGGCCGTCGCGGGTGCCCCGGGCCGCCGCGTCGATCACGTTGGCGGCCACCCGCTCCCCATCGAGGGCGAGCCGGCCGAGCGTTTCGGGCGAGTCTGTTTCGGGGATGACGATCTTGGCCAGATAGATCGTGGCCGGAAAGGTCATCAGGATCGCCGCCAGAAGGTTGCGGGAGGCGGATTCCCGCAGCCCGTCATCCCCGCCGCCGATGAACCCGATGTAGGCGGCGAGCATTCCTCCCGAGACAAGCCCCATGCCGCTGACCATCACGACCAGAAGCTCTGAGCGGGTGAGAGTGGCCAGGTAGGGGCGGATCGTAAGGGGTGCCTCAGTCTGGCCGAGAAAGATCGAGGCGGCGGCGTTGAGCGTCTCGGCTCCACTCGAACCGAGTAAGCGGGAGGTAACGAAGGCCACGCCGCGAATCACCAGCTGCATGATGCCGAGGTGGTAGAGCACCGCAAACAGAGCCGCCACAAACACGATTGTGGGGAGCACCTGGAACGCGAACACAAAGCCGGCCGGGCCGTCGGAGGCGACGAGCCTATCACCGAAGAGAAACGCCGCCCCTTCCCGGGCACAGGCGAGCACGGCGTTGACCCAGGCAGCCGCCGCGTCAAGCACCCGGCGACCGGTCTCGCTCCGCAGGAGCACGAGCCCCAGCCCGCACTGCAGCGCGAAGCCCCCGAGCACCATCCGCAGTGAAATCGCCCGCCGGCGCTCGGAGATCACCCAGGCCAGCACGAGGATCGCCGCCACGCCGGCTAGCCCCTGAAAGCGAGTGGCGTCCATACACAGGGTTCCTCGGAGGCTTTCCAGTCGACGGGCGGCGAGTCCCGTGAGAAGTCCCGGGAGGCAGAGATACTACAGCAGAAAACGGGGACTGTCCCCTCCCCGGGGACTGTCCTCATTCGGAGAGCGACTCGATCGCCAGCCTATTCGGCCGCGCTCCCCCATCCCCTGGTCGCCCCGCACCCTGCGGGGAATGGAGATCCCGGTTCTCTAGCGCCCTTGAGTCAAACCAATACCTCGGCGTACAGAAGAGCCATGCTTTACAGCCCATCCATGAACATTGGGTTCGCCCACTACCCGAAAACAGCTGGGCATTCGCTCACGAAGTTGTTTCGGGAGGTGTTTCCTGACGCGAGCCTGATCGAGAAGCATCCAAGGTACGAGGTCAACCACCTTTCCGTCCGGTGTTCGCTGGAGCGGTTGGGGCTGGTGGAACGATGCCCACCCTCCCAGAGCTCGCGGCGTCGCGGCATCGCTCGGGCGTATGCCGATCTTGTCCGAAGTCTGGGCAGCCGGATGCCCGCGGGCCGTGAAAGATCGATTGGCGGGAAAACCCCCTGCCTCCCCCGCATCATCGGCGTCGTCCGGGAGCCGTTTGAGATGCTGGTGTCGTTGTTTGAATACTGGCGGGGCTATGACTTTCGCGAGGAGCCCTCGCAGCCGCTCATCCGCTCTGCCCGGACGGGTACCTTTCATCGGTTTCTCGAAATGGCGGTCGTCGAGCATGCCGTTCAGAACTACCGAGAGTTCTTCGATCTGGATGGACCGGCCTCAGCCCACACCCGGCTGCTCGACTTCAACGCCCTCGAGCCCGCGGTCCTGCAGGTCTGCCGCGAATTCGGTGTGGAGGTTCCGGCTGACAGGCTCGGTTTTCTCAACGCCGGGCCGAGCCGGCACCGGGATCTTGGTCGCTATCGGGCGGAAGCCGGAAACATACTGCCGGAGGTCCGTGCCCATTTTCGCTGGTATTACGAAGAAGGCGTGCATGTGATGATCAAGGGAATCGGAACCGAGGCCTCGGCCCCCGCCGGCAGACGCACAGCTTGAAAAATAAACCCGGGCATTCGGTGCGGTTTTAGTCCGGGAAACTGCCGTATTGACGGCCGTACCCGGCTGCTACTGTCCGATTCCAGGGACGTCGAAGCGGTCTGCCGGCGGCTGGTCAACCAAGGCTACCGGGCTGAGCCGATCGACCTCGATCGCCCTGATCATTCACGCTGATCATACACCTTGATCGTACATAAGGCTGCAGAACGCGACTGCGGCGACGAGCCACTCGTTCGCATGTCCCTGAATCGGGAGAAGCCCCCGCGATGATTTCATACGCTCAGAATTTTGAGGACGTTGTTCTCAACCGGGTGTTTCACGACGTGAAGGACGGCCGCTACATCGACGTCGGCGCCTACGACCCCGTGATCGACTCCGTGACGAAGCATTTCTACGACCAGGGCTGGTCGGGCGTGAATATTGAGCCGGTGGTGCGATTCCATCGGAAGTTTGAGGAACAACGGCCCCGCGACTGGAACCTGAACGTCGTGCTTGGAACCGAGCGTGGTTCAGTCGAGTTCAGCGAATGGGGCGACTCAGGCCTGTCGACGTATTGCGACACGATGGATGAAAAGAGCCTGGCGGGCCTGGGTCTGGCCAAGAAGACCTATTCCGTCCGCATGATCACCCTCGCCGACGTCACCAGCCAGTTGGATGGCAGGGACGTGCAGTTTCTTAAAGTCGATGTCGAGGGCGCCGAGCGGGACGTGCTGCTGGGCGGCGAGTGGCGGGCATTCCGACCCCGGGTGATTGTGCTTGAGGCAATCAAACCAAAGTTGCCTGGGTGCGACGTCCACTCCTTTGAACCCACCTGGTTTGAATGGGAGGGGTTGCTGTTTGAGCAGGGCTATGAGTTCGGCCTCTTCGACGGCCTGAACCGCTACTACTACCGGCGGGAGGAGCCCTCGCTGCGGGCCCCGCTCTCGTATCCGGCGAACATCACCGATGGATTCAAGCTCGTGAACGGACACTTTTTCACGACCGCTGCCGTGGCCTGAGCAGGGATCGCTTGGGGGGCAGTGGGTTCGGTTATGACTGAGAAAGGGATCACCATGAAGATCTGGTACGACGTTTCGGACCTTGTCGGGTGGCACGCTCGCCACCTCACCGGCATCCAGCGGACCAGCATCGGTATTCTCAACGGCCTCACCGACGCCGGTGTTGCGGTTGGACTGGTGCGATACGACCCCAGGGCTGGCCGATTCGTCACGCTCCACGCGACGTCGCTGCCGGAGACCGTGCGGACGCACCTGCGTTTTCCGGCCAGTTTGCCCGACCCTGTCGCGGCACCGCCCGCCCCGCAGGAGCTAGCGCAGGTAGCCAAAAAGACAGCGACGAAGCTGCCGGCGGGAAACAAGCGGCCACAGCGAAAACGCCCTAGGATCAAGCGACTCCTCGGGGCCGACCGGCAGTCGGAAGACGTACGGCAGGCATTCCGGCAGTTCAAGCTGGCATCGCGGCAGCTCCGGAAGAGCGTCGGCCATTGGGCCGCCAGCCGCTGGAGCCGATCGAGGCGGGGGGCCGACGCGTTGATGCCCCCGGTAGCCATGCAGAGTCCGACGGTCAGGACCGACACGAGTCTGGAAGCGACGGCGTTTGCGGCCCCGGGTGACGTGCTATTGTCGATGGGTGTCACGTGGTTCCTGCCGGGCTACGCGGAAGCCGCAGCGCTCGCCCGCAGTCGGGGCGTTCGAATCGTCCGCATGGTCTACGACATGATTCCAACCATCAAGCCGCAATGGCTCGAGCCCTGCAACACCCAGGCGATCACGCTCTGGGTCCGGGAATTACTGTCGGCGTCTGACCACGTATTGACGATTTCCGAATTCTCCCGGCAGGAGATCGAACGCTACTGCCAGGAGTGCCGCTTTCAGACGCCCCCGCTCACGGTCGTCCGGCTTGGGGATGTGCTGGGCGATGGAGCGAGAACGGCGACGCCCGCAGCGTTGCCCCGGTTCGCGCCCACACGGCCGTTCTTCCTCTGCGTCTCGACACTCGACGTCCGCAAGAATCACCGGCTGCTCTACGATGCCTGGACGCACCTTGCGGCCCGGCGGGGCGAGGACTGCCCGGATCTGGTCTGCATCGGCCTGCCCCACGTGTATGTCGGGGATTTGCTCCACGAGATCAGACAGGATCGCAGCGTCAACCGCCACATTCACCTGCTGCATGGCATCGAGGACAGTGAACTGGATTGGTACTACAAGAATTGCGAATCCACCATCTATCCTTCAAAGTACGAAGGCTGGGGATTGCCGGTTGCGGAAAGCCTGGGCCATGGCCGGATGTGCCTGGCGTCGAACGCGTCGAGCATTCCGGAAATCAGCAGCGATCTGCCCGAGTTTTTCGATCCCTTTGATGTTCACGGGCTCGTCACGCTCGTGGAACGCGTGCTGGATGACCCGGCCTGGGTGCAGCACCGCGAGGAAACGATCCGCACGGAATTCCGCCCGACTGAGTGGCGGGAGACCGCCGCCCAGGTGCTGGCTGCCATCGACCCGTCGGCTAGCCGGGTCCGCCTAGGAGTGTGGCCACGGAGCGGGCAAGAAGCCGACGCTGTGCGGCAACCCGACGAATCGACCAGAACCTTGAAGGCGGCATGAGCAGACTGGGCATGGCTGTCTTCGCGGCCCGAAGCTGCCTGATCACGGTGATCGATTTTCCGGTCGAGGACTCGGCTGGGCCGATAGAGGAGAGGTGAGATGCGAGGCATTTTCAGTGGGTGGGGCAGGACGAGTGCGGCGGCTGGTCTGGGGCCCGCCGGTGACGTCCTGTCGGCCGTGCGGCAGCGGGTGCAGTTGACGGTGTCGTGTCGCGACGCCGACCCGGTGCCGAAGGTGCCAAACGCGGGCCAGGTAGTTGAGATTCCCGGTGGGCGAGTGCAGATCATGCACGACGGCTCGCGGGTGATGGCCGGCGGGTACCACGGCGACTGGATGATCGAGGTGATCAAGAGCCTGCGTGGGCACCACGAACCGCAGGAGGAACTGCTCTTTCACCACCTGCTTGAGTATGTCCGTCCGGGCACGCTCGTTGTCGAACTCGGCTGCTTCTGGGCCTACTACACCAACTGGTATCTCGGGGCTGTTCCCGGCTCACGGGCGGTCTGTGTCGAACCGGATGCAAGCCATCTGGAAGTCGGCCGTCGCAACATCGCGCTCAACGGCCGCGTGGCGGAGTTCATCAACGCTCTGGTAGGAGAAGCCACGAGCCCAGGTGCGTCGGGGCTTGAGTGTCTCGACATGGATGGCTTGCTTGACCGCATCGATTCATCACCGATCGAAGTTCTCCACATGGACGTTCAGGGGGCCGAACTGCCCTTCATCCGTTCGATGCCCCGGTCCGTCCAGGCGGGACTCGTGCGGTTTGTCGTGGTGTCTACCCACGACGCGGCCATCAGTGGGTCGGCGACCACGCACGAAGACTGCATCCGGGAACTGGAACGCTGTGGCGGCACCATTCTCGCCGAGCATGGCGTGGCCGAATCGTACAGCGGTGACGGACTCATCGTCGCCAGTTTTCAGCCGCAGGACCGAGGTATCCGCCTGCCGGAAGTGAGTCGCAATCATCCCGGGCGGGGCGTGTTCTCGTGAAATCCGTGACCCGGTAGGCTGCCGTTCAGGCCGCCGCCTGAAGGGGCTGCCTGCCCCGCAGCATGAGGTGGACGCCCTCCTCGTAGTACCAGCGAAAGTGTCGGCGGACGTCTTCCATCAGCGGTCCGATCTCGTCGACATATGGTTGGATGTCGCGACTGCCCTGCGAGCGGTTGAGCCACGGGAGTGGCCGGGCGTGGCCAAGACCGTGGTCAGCGGAAAATGACTGAACCGCCAGCTCGAGTGACTCAAAGTCGAGGAGCGTCGTTTTGGGCCAGAGCGGCCCGCCGACGTCGAAGAACTTCTCGTAGGTGGCGATCCTGCCGCCGACAACTGCTGCCGTGACAAAATCCCGGAAGGTATGGTGCCGCGCGGAATGGATGAAGGGATCGGTGTTCTCCGCGAGGGATGGCTCCTGTTTCCAGAACTCAAACAGTGACACGAGCATCTCAAACGGATCCCGCATGACGCCGACAATCCGCAGGGATTCGTGCAAGGGACGGGAGCGATCAGCGAGCTTCGGCGACAAGAGCGCGAGGCCGCGGCGGGTGAAGCGTCTGAGCTGCCGTTGGACGGTGTTTGGTCGCAGCCGTCTCAGGCTCAGGGCTACGGGATAGTGGGGGTTTTCCGGCAACAGCAGTTCAGCATCCGGGCAGGTCTCGATGAACCAGCGTTGGAGCGACGTGCCGGCGGTCTTCGGATAGTGGGCAAACCCGATCTCAAATTCGCGGCTGATCAGCATGGCAAGTCTCCACAATCGCCGGATTACCAGACTGAGATAAGTTTTTCCATACGGAATCGACAGCTTGAACCGCGCAACTTGAATAATCGTCACAGGAAACAGGGACTGTCCCCGCCCGGGGACTGTCCCCTGATAAAAGCCCCCTGCGCAAGCTGGGGGACTGTGACGTGGCGCACCAATGAAAACCAGCCGAGCTCAAGCGGTATCGCCTCTCCGGGACGGCGCTGACTTTGGGCGGCATGGCAGGCGGGGTGGCGTTGGTTCCCGCAGTCCCCGGGCTCGCGCCCGGGGCTTGTATGCGGGCAACCCTGAGCCCACGTGTGGCTGTCACACGCAAACCCGCTCGAGCACGAGTGGCCGGCGGGCTTGCGGATCGTCCCCAATCACGGCCGCCCGACGGAACATCGCCACTGCCTCGGGGAGGGCGGCTGTGTGCGGCGGGTTGTAGTGCAGCTCCGCGAGCAAGTCGCCCGCGCCCACCCATTCGCCGACGGTCCGATGCAGAATGATCCCCGCGGCCGGGTCGATCACGTCCTCGGCCGTTTTGCGGCCGGCCCCCAGGAGCATCGAGGCCTGCCCCACCGACCAGGCCTTGAGCTGGTTGAGATAGCCAGCCCGCTCGGCCCGCACGATCTCCACGCACTGTGCGCGGGGGAGAACCTGCCCGGGGGCGTCGCAGACCCGCCCGTCGCCTCCCTGGGCCTCGACCACGCGGCGGAACCGCTCGAGTGCCGAGCCGTCGGCGATGCTTCTCTGGCACCGCTCGAGCGCCGCCTCGCGGTTCTCCGCCACGCCCCCGAGCAAGAGCATCTCCGCGGCCAGCTCGAGCGATACCTCCATCAGGTCGTCGGGACCCTCCCCATGCAGGCACGCGACCGACTCGGCGACCTCGAGCGAGTTGCCCACCGTGCGGCCCAGTGGCACATCCATGTTTGTGAGCAGGGCCTGCACCGGCTTGCCGAGGGCCCGCCCGATCGTGGTCATGCTCAGGGCCAGTGCCCGGGCATCCTCCACGCGGCTCATAAAGGCCCCGTCGCCATACTTGACGTCGAGCACAAGTGAGTCGATTCCCTCGGCCAGCTTCTTGGAAAGGATCGAGGCGGTGATCAGCGGGATGCTCTCGACCGTGGCTGTGGCATCGCGGAGCGCGTAGAGCACGCGATCGGCCGGGGCGATCTCCGCGGTCTGGCCGATGAGCACAAGGCCGCACTCGCGGGCCACGCGGCGGTAGGCTGCGAGATCGAGGTCGATCCGGAAGCCGGGGATGCTCTCGAGCTTGTCGAGCGTGCCGCCGGTGTGGCCGAGGCCCCGCCCCGAGACCATCGGCACGGTTACGCCGCAGGCGGCGGCAACGGGTGCGAGGATCAGGCTCGTCTTGTCTCCCACGCCGCCGGTGGAGTGTTTGTCGACCTTGGGGCCCGGGATGTCGGAGAGGTCGAGTACGGTGCCCGTGTGGAGCATCGCCTCGACCAGGGCCGCGGTCTCACTCGGCGTCATCCCCCGCCACAGGATCGCCATCGCGAGCGCCCCCCACTGGTAGGTCGGCACGACACCGTCGGTCAAACCCTCGACGAGAAACCTGATCTCCTCCCGGGAGAGCTCACCGCCGTCCCGCTTCGTGCGGATCAGATCCACGGCTCGCATCGTTTACTCCCGACGGGGCTCCTGCAGGTGGCCGTTCACTCAGCCGGCACCGTGCCAAACTGCCGGTCGCCCGCATCCCCCAGGCCAGGCACGATGTAGCCTGAAGCATTGAGCCCCTCGTCGAGGGCGGCGACGTGGATCGCCACGCCGGGGATGCCGCGGGCGAGCGTCTCCACGCCTTGCGGCGAGGCGATCAAGGCCACGAACACGATCCGCGGAATTCCCGCGGCCTTGAGAATCTCGCAGGTGCGGACGGCCGAACCGCCGGTGGCCAGCATGGGGTCAACGACGATCGCGACGGTGGCGGCGAGCTTCCGGGGCAGCTTGTTGTAGTACTCCCTCGGTTGGAGCGTGGCTTCGTCGCGGTAGAGCCCGACATGCCAGACCTCCGCGTCGGGGATGAGCTCCAAGAGCCCGTCGGCCATTCCCAGGCCAGCCCGCAGGATCGGCACGATCGCGATCCGGTCGGTGAGCTGACGGCCAGCCGCCCCGCCCAGGGGCGTGGGCACGTGGACCGCGTGGGTGGGCAGGCTGGCGGTGGCTTCGACGGCCACGAGCCGCGTGAGCTGCCGCACGACCCGGCGAAATTCCGAGGGCCTGGTCGCCGGGTTACGGAGTGTGCAGACGTGATGGGCAACGAGCGGATGGGTCGAGACCTGGAGATCGGGCATGAAAAAGTTCCCGGGAGAGTCTGCCGCGCGAGGCGGCATGATAGCTGCTCAACCTCGAGAGTGGGTGTATTCTGGAGTTTTTTCCGGAGCCCTCCCATGCATCACAGTGAACCCCAGGCGGCCGCTTCGCCGCTCCTTGAAGCCGCCCGCCTCGCCGGTGGGCAGGCGTATTCTCCCTACTCAGGCTGGCGGGTCGGGGCGGCCGTCGCGTTTATCGAATCTCCCGGCCCCCACCCTGGCGCGAACGTTGAAAACGGTTCCTATGGCCTGTCGATCTGTGCTGAACGGGCGGCCATCTTTGCCGGCGTGGCGGCCGGCGGGCGGCGGCTCATCCGGGTCGCCCTCACCTGCCGCGATCGCGAGGGCACGCTTGTGGACAAGATCGCTCCCTGCGGCGCCTGCCTGCAGGTGATCGCCGAGTTTGGAGACCCCGACACTACGATCGAGATCGACGGCCGGGGCATGTTCCGCCTGGCCGACTTCCTGCCGCGGCCCTTCAGCGCCGACTCACTCAAGGGCTGAATCTCGTCGAGCCGGCCCGCTCACGGGCCGACATCGAGGCAGATGAGCCGGCGGTCATCGCGGAGATAGAGCCGGCCGGCGGCGACCGCCGGGAGGGCCCGCAGATTGCCGGTGAGGTCGCGGCCGAAGGGCTGGCAGCGGGCGAGGACTTTCAGTCCGGTCGGATCGGGTTGCACGAGCACGAGCTCGCCGTCGGTCTGGGTCACGATGATTTTTCCGTCGGCTTCCACGAGCGTGCCGTAGCCGACGTCGCGGGCTGTCCAGAGCACGCGGCCCGTCGTGGGATCGAGGCATTTGAGCGCCGCCGGCGGTAGGTCGTCGCGACCGTCGATCGCGTACAGCTGCCCCCCCACGACCAGCGGCGTACAATATTGCGAGGCGAGCGAGTCGATGCCCTCCCAGACAGGCGTGGCACCAGCCGCATCGAAGCGAGCGGAGACCGAGCCGATCCCGTAGGCAGCCGTGACGAGCAGCTGCCCGGCGGGGAAGACAACCGGTGTGGCGGCGTTCACCGTCGGCCCCCGTTGGCCGAAGCGAAATTGCCAGCGGACGGTGCCGTCCGCGGTGTCGACGAGCACGCAGGCAAGCCGGGTCAACGCCAGCACATGCGGCCGGCCCCCCACGTCGACGGCCACCGGCGCCGAATAGCTCGCTGCGTCGGCAACCGCCGTCCAGACTGTCTCGCCGCTGGTCAGGTCAAAGGCGACGAGACCTGCCTCCTGCTTGGCACCCCCCACGTTCACGATCACTCGGCTTCCCACCACAAGCGGCGTGGCACCCGCCCCGAAATAGCCCTCGGGGGCCGCGAAGTCGCGGTGCGTCTGGCGGGTCCAGAGGCGGCGGCCCGTGGCGGCATCGAGGCAGGCGAGCGTGCCGCTGGCGCCGAACACGATAGCGCGGTCGCCCGCCACCACCGGAGTGCAGAGCGGCCCGTCACCCCCACCAACCTGCGGCCGAAACGCCGTCGGATGCCCGTCGTCTTTCCAGAGCGGCCGGCCCGTGGCCGCATCGAAGGCCTCGACGAGTTCGCGGTCGGCCAGGCGGTGAAACAGATAGGCCCGGCCGGCCGCCACAACGATTCCCGCGTAGCCGCTACCTACCTCCCGCGACCAGGCCACTGGCGGCCCACCCGCCGGCCAGGCAGCGGCGAGTTTCTCATCGGCAGCGGCGTGGCCGTCGCGACCGGGCCCCAGGATCTGCGGCCAGTCGCCACCGCCGGCCGCCGTTGCCCAGGCAGCGACAAGTCCGATCAGGAGAATTGGTCGCAGCCTCACTCGCTCACCGCTGGCCCCGCTGGCGGTAATACTTGAGGCCCGGGATAAAGAAGCAAGCACCGCTCACGAGCCCGAAGATCACGTGCTGATACGCCGGCACAAGGCACATCACAAGGGCCGTGGCATAGAGCACCGCAGCCTGGATATAGAAGACGCCCGAGAGAATACCGGCCTTGGCAAAGAAGACGAGTCCTGCCAGGAGCGCCAGGACTGGCGACAGCGTGAGCACCGGTTGGTCGAGCAGCGCCTCGACCCAGAACAGAAGCACGCTCGCCAGCACGCTTCCCCCCCAGACGTGGGCGATCTGCCGCTCGACGGCCGTGACCGGGCCGGTCCGGTGCCGCAGGGCCCAGAAGATCGGCGCCCAGATCGCCAGACCGCCTCCCCAGAGCACAAGGTAGGGCCAGCGGCTCACGCCGTGCTGCCAGGCCAGCACGTCGGTGACCACGCAGAGCGCGAGAATCACCACCGAGTGCCACATCCATAACAGTCCCCAGTTCTCGAGCACGGTGGCGTGGTGGGTCTCGCGGAAGATCCGGGAGACCAGGTCGCCGAGCCCACCGCGGCGGGCAGCCACCGGCTCGCCGGCGAGAAACGCCCGCAGGTCGGCCGCTAGGTAGGCCGCCGAGGCGTAGCGGAGGTCCTGCGGCTTCTGCAGGCTCTTGAGCGTGATCAGTTCGAGGTCGCGATCGACGCCCGGGGCGATCGACCGGGGCACCGGTGGGTCGCTTTCGAGCACGGCCAGGAGCGTGTCCATCGGGCTGGACCCCTGAAACGGCGGCCGGCCGGTGAGCGCCTGATAGAGGATGGCCCCCAGGCTCCAGACATCGCTTGTGGGTCCGACGTCGCCGCGGCTGCCGGCGGCCTGTTCGGGCGACATGTAGCACGGGGTGCCGAGGATGGCGCCGGTGTGGGTGACGTTCTGGTCTTCCGCGATCCGTTTGGCGAGGCCGAAGTCGGAGACGTGGGGCGTGCCTGAGGCGTCGATCAGAATGTTCGAGGGCTTCAGGTCGCGATGGAGCACACCCCGGTGATGGGCGGCATCGACCGCCTCGGCCACCTGCGCGAGAGTCTCCGCCGCTTCGCGGGCCGAGACCTGCCCGGCGGCGAGCCGTTTGGCGAGCGTCGTGCCTTCGATGAACCGCATGCTGTAGAAGGGATGGCCGCCATACTCCCCGACTTCGAAAATCGAAACGATGCCGGGATGGTCGAGCCGGGCCGCCGCTTCCGCCTCGCTGCGAAACCTCACCAGGTCGGCGGCGCTGGCGAGATCCCGCCGCAGAAGCATCTTTACCGCCACCGTGCGGTCGAGGCTCGTCTGCCGTGCGCGGTACACAACCCCCATCCCGCCCCGGCCGATCTCCTCGAGGAGTTCATAATCGTCAAACTCCGCCGGCAGGGGTGTGACGCCCGGAATGAACCCGCCGGGAGGCAGAGGAGCCACGGCGTTGGCCGCAGCCGGCTGCGGGTCCGAACCCCGCCATTCGAGAATCGTCGATTCCTCGGCGACTGCGTCGGCCATCGACATCGTGGCAAAGAGTTCCCGCAGATACGGGGCCAGGCTGGGATGGGCGGCCGCCTGCCGCTCGAGGGTCTCGATCGCCGGCGCTCCCCGGGTCTCGGAGAGTTCCTCGACGAGCCCGGCAAGCAGCTCTTCGTCGGCGAGCGACAGCGTGTCGGCGGTGGAAACAGCGAAGGGAGTCATGACGTCGGCAGCCCGAAGAATTTCTACCTTTTTGGAATGGTAGGCCTGGCTTCTCGCCCGGAACACTGGGATTTTCACCCGCTGCCCAGCAAGCCCCGCAGCCGCCGCATCGCCCGCAGGTATCGCATGCCCGCGGCTGGCTTGGAGAGCCCGAGCACCTCGGCCGCCTCGGCGGTCGAGAGGTGCTCAAAGTGTCGCAGGAGCACGATCTGGCGGTCGGCTTCCTCGAGCTGCTCGACGGCGTCGGCGAACCGCCGTTCGAGTTCGTGCCAGGTGGCGGCCGCGGCCGGGGTGAGCTCTCGGTCGGCGAGCTGGCCGGCCAGGTCGGCCCCGGAGCGGTCGCTGTCGCCCCCGGTCACGAGCGGCACCTCGCGGTCGATGCTGCGGGTGCTCGCCACCCGGTGGCGGCGGTGGGCGTCGATGAGCCGGTCACGGGCCATGTGCCGCAGCCAGAGCCGGAAGGGCATCGTGGGATTGGCGAGGTAGTCTTTCAGCCGCCGATTGGCCTCGACAAGCACGTCCTGGACGATGTCGCTCGCGTCAACCCGCCGCTGGACAACCCGGTCCATCCGCTGGTCGATCATCCGGCGGATCGCCGCCCGATGCCGCTCGAGCAGGCCGTTGATCGCGTCGCCGTCTCCCTGGCGGACCCGCTCGAGCAAGAGGAGTGTCTGCTCACTCTGGCTGCCGGTCGGGACATCGGGGCCTGGGGGGTGGGGCATGGGTGGCACACGCGGATGATCGGCGGGTTCGCCCTCATCCTACCAACGTGTCGAGGGTTTCGGTGTCGGGGGTTTCGGTGGTGACGGTCGTGCCCGACGTGCGAGCCAGGGCGGGCCTGCCGGCGGTAAAAAACTGGTTTGCAGCCGCCGATTTTTTGCCTGGCCCAGCGGCGTGCGGCATAATCGCCGGCGGTCATATGGACGGACCGCTGGTTGCCGCTTCCGCAAGCTGCCTCCCGCGAACGGATTGCCCCGTGAACTTCGTCTGCTCTAGCTCGCCGCGACGAGTCCGCACGCTGCCCCTGGTGGGCCTCGTCTGGTTGGGCGGGCTCGTCGCGACGGGCACGGCCGCGGCCGAGCCGTTCCTGCAGTGGACCTCCGCCTCGCAGCCGGCCGTCGCGCAGGTCGACGATCTGGCGGCCCGCACGACCGCGCTTGTGCACCAGGGCCGCTGGGCCGACGTCGTCAGCATCTGCGAGACTGCCGCCCGCAAGGGCACCCTCGACCCCGCCCTCGCCCGGCAATACGACCTCGCCAAGCTCCACTGCGACGTTGCCCGCCGGCATGCCGAGCCGTCGTTTCGCCGCCAGCTCGCCGAACTCTCCGAACCCGATGCCCGCCGGGCCTACGGCGAGATCCTCGGGCGAATCGGCTCGCATCACGTCGAGGCTCCTGACTACGCCCGGCTGGTGGCCCGCGGTCGGCTGGCGATGGAGGTCGCCCTCGACGACGCCGCCTTCAACGCCGCCCACGCCTCGCAGGCTACGCCCGAACGGCGGACCGCCTACGCCGAGCAGGTCGGCCGGATCCTCACCACCCACCCGGTCAGTTCGCGAACCGATGCGGAGGCCGTCGCCGCCTGGATCGCGCGGGCGGCTCACTCGATCCTGGGCATTCCCCCAGCGGTGACCCTCATGGAGATGGCGGCTGCGGCCGTCGGTGGCCTTGACGAATATTCCGCCTTCCTCACGACGGGCCAGCTCGAAGACCTCTACGCTCAGATCGAGGGCAACTTCGTGGGCCTTGGCGTCGAACTCAAAACCGCCCCCGACGGCCTGCTCGTGGTGCACGTGATCCCCAACAGTCCCGCCCAGCGGGCCGGGATCCGCGCCGGTGACCACCTTGTCGGCGTGGGCGGCCGGTCGATCGGCGGACTGAGCGTCGATGAGGCGGCCCACCTGCTCCAGGGACCGGAAGGTTCGCTCGTCACGCTCGCGGTGGCCCGGGGCCCGGGCGCCCCGCGGGCCGTGACCGTCCGCCGCGAGCACGTCGAGGTGCCGAGCATCGAGGAGGCGGTGATCATCGACCGGGCCGCGGGGATCGCCCGCGTGAAGCTCACCTCGTTTCAGAAGACGACCGCCGCCGACCTCCGGGCCGCGCTTGGGCGGCTCGACGCGGCCGGGATGCGGGCCCTCGTGCTCGATCTGCGGGGCAACCCCGGGGGGCTGCTCTCGGCGGCGGTGGACGTGGCCGACGTGTTTCTCGATCGTGGCCTCGTGGTGGCCACGCGGGGCCGCAGCCCAGAGGAAGACTTCAACTACTCCGCCGGCCGGACCGGCACCTGGCGGATGCCGCTGGTAGTGGTCATCGATGGCGATTCGGCCAGCTCGAGCGAAATTCTGGCTGGCGCCATCCGCGACCACCGCCGGGGCACAATCGTCGGCAGCCGCAGCTACGGCAAGGGATCGATCCAGGGCATCTTCCCCCTCGAGGCCGCCGGGGTTGGAATGAGGCTCACGACCGCGAAGTTCTTCTCGCCCCGCGGTCTGCCCTTTAGCGGCGTCGGTGTTGAGCCCGATGTGCCGGTAGTCACTGCTGCTCGGCCGATCGATGGGAGCGAGGTGGCTGTTGCCCAGACAGACGCGGCCCTCGCCGCAGCCGTCGACGTGGCCCGCCGGTCGGTCACTCGCCCCGCCGCCGCCACCGGCCGCGTGACCGCGACCCGGTAGCCGATCGGTCCGCTCGACAGCGGCCCGCGAGCGATACAATAGGCGGCAGAAAGGACCCTCCATGACCTCCCCCCGCGCCAATGCCATCGCCGCCATCAACGCCTACCGGTCCACCGGTCCAGGCTGGAACTTCCGCGAGACGCCCACGAGCGAGCTGTTCGGGTCCAACGTCTTTAGCGACGCCGTGATGCGGGCCCGCCTGCCCAAGAACATTGCCAAGGCCCTCCAGGCCACGATCAAGCAGGGCAAGCCGATCGACCCTTCGATTGCCGACGCGGTGGCCCTGGCGATGAAGGACTGGGCGATCGAGAAGGGGGCCACCCACTACGCCCACGTCTTCTATCCGCTCACCGGCCTCACCGCCGAGAAGCACGACAGCTTCCTGACACCGACCGGCGACGGCACCGCGGTCGCCGAGTTTTCGGGCAAGGAACTCATCCAGGGCGAGCCTGACGCCTCGAGCTTTCCCTCCGGCGGCCTGCGGGCCACCTTCGAGGCCCGCGGCTACACCGCCTGGGATCCTACGAGCCCGGCCTACATCCTCGACAATCCCAACGGCACGACGCTCTGCATCCCGACTGCCTACTGCGCCTGGACAGGCGAGGCACTCGACAAGAAGACGCCGCTGTTGCGAAGCATGCAGGCGGTCGACAAGCAGGCCCGCCGGGTGCTGGCCTTGTTCGGCCACAAGGACGTCGGCCCGGTGACGGCCGCCGCCGGCCCGGAGCAGGAATACTTCCTCATCGACCGCAACTTCTACTTCGCCCGGCCCGACCTCGTGATGACGGGCCGGACGCTGTTCGGTGCCAAGCCGCCCAAGGGACAGGAGTTTGAGGACCAGTATTTCGGGGCGATTCCCGAGCGGGTGCTCGCCTGCATGCTCGAGACGGAGCGGGAACTCTTCAAGCTCGGCGTGCCGGTCAAGACCCGGCACAACGAGGTGGCGCCGAGCCAGTACGAGATCGCGCCGATGTACGAGAACGCCAACATCGCGACCGACCACCAGCAGTCGATTATGCAGATGCTCACCAGGGTGGCCCAGAAGTATGGGATGACCTGCCTGCTCCACGAGAAGCCCTTCCAGGGCATCAACGGCTCGGGCAAGCATGTCAACTGGTCGCTCGGCTGCCGTCTCGGCAACCTGCTCGAGCCAGGAGAGACGCCGCATGACAACATGCAGTTCCTCGTGTTCTGTGCCGCGGTTCTCCGCGGGGTACACCTCCACGCCGACCTCCTGCGGGCGGTCGTCGCCTCGAGCGGCAACGACCACCGCCTCGGGGCCAACGAGGCTCCGCCAGCGATCATTTCAGTCTTTCTCGGCGAGCAGCTCACCGACATCTTCGAGCAGTTTGAGAAGGGGGAGGTGACGAGCTCCAAGCGGATGGGCACGCTCTCGGTCGGTGTCGACACGCTGCCGCCGCTGCCCAAGCATGCCGGCGACCGCAATCGCACGAGCCCCTTTGCCTTCACTGGCAACAAGTTTGAGTTTCGGGCGGTAGGCTCGAGCCAGTCGATCGCCGGGCCGCTGGTGGCCTTGAATACGATCATGGCTGAGAGCCTCGACTACGTGGCGACGGAGCTCGACAAGGCGACCGGTGGAGACTCAGGCAAACTCCCGGCGGCCGTCGAGAAGCTGCTTCAGCGGATCGCTTCCGAGCACAAGGGGGTGATCTTCAACGGCAACGGCTACTCACAGGAATGGCACGCCGAGGCTGCCGCGCGGGGCCTGCCCAACTTCAAGGCCACGCCCGAGGCCCTCGATCAGCTCGTGGCCCCCAAGAACCTCGCCTTGTTCGCGACATATGGGGTGCTCTCGGAGCGGGAGATGCGGAGCCGCTACGAGATCTACATGGAGCGATACTGCAAGGACTTGAACACCGAGGCCTCGGCGGCGGTCCAGATCGCCAAGACGATGATTCTGCCGGCCGCCTACCGCTACCAGGGCGAACTGGTCGACATCGCCACCAAGCTCAAGACCCTCGGCCAGTCGCCCCACCTGGGCACGCTCGACAAGCTCACCCGGCTCGTGGGCGAGCTCGAGAGCCGAATCGACGGCCTGGAGAAGTCGCTCGGCCATAGCGGCGGCGGTGACGTTCGCCGTGAGGTGGCTCACTTCCACGACGACGTGATCCCGGCGATGGTGAGCCTGCGGGAAACGGCCGACATCGCGGAGACGATCCTCCCAGACGACCTCTGGCCGCTGCCGACCTACCACGAAATGCTGTTCATCAAGTGATCGAAGACCCCATCCGGCCTCCGGCGCAGCCGATCGAGGAATTAGCCAGCCTGATCGAGCTTGAGTGCCAGCGGCTTGGCCTGAGCATCCCGCCCGGTTCGGCCCCGAGGCTGGCGGCCTATGCGTCGAGGCTCTGGGCCTGGAACGAGCGGCTCAACCTCACGCGGCACACCGATGTCGGGAGGTTCGTCTCGCGAGACATCGGCGACTCTGTGGCGCTCGAGCCATACCTGGCTCGCGGCGAGCGGGTGCTCGACGTGGGCACGGGCGGCGGTGTGCCGGGGGTGATCCTGGCGATCCTCCGGCCCGATCTGCGGGTTGAGCTTGTGGAGAGCGTGGCCAAAAAGGCCCGGGCGGTCGGGGAGATCGTCAAGGAGTCGGGGCTTGTGCTGCCGGTGCATGCCTGTGCTGCTCAGGAACTCGTGGCCCGCCGGCCTGGCGGCAGCGATCGCTTCGACACGCTGGTTGTGCGGGCGGTGGCGCCGCTGGCCAAGCTATTTGGCTGGTTCGAGCCGATTGCGGAATCCTTCGGCCGGCTGTTGGTGATCAAGGGCCCGCGCTGGGAAGAGGAGCTGGCCGAGGCTCGCGAACGGCGGCTGGCACGACGGGTTTCCATCCGGCCGATCGCCTCCTGGCCGCTGCGGGGCACCGACAACGAAAGCGTGCTCCTCGAGGTGAGGCAAGCAGGCTGACCAAAACCGGGTTCTCGCGGCATAAAAGCCCCCAGCGCGAGCTGGGGGACTGTGACGTGGCCGACCCACTGACTCTGCCATGCTCAAGCGGTGTCGTCTATCCGCGGCCGATGGGTGGCATGGATGGCGGGACGGCATTTGTTCCCGCAGTCCCCGGGCTCGCGCCCTGGGGCTTTTATAGGGCCAGGCGGAGGGGTTGCCCGTGCCAATCTCGCCGGCCTTGCAAGCGAGCGAGAGGCAGGATGCCGAAGCGAAGCTTGCACGGAGTGAGCGAAGGGCAGGATGCCCGTAGCGAA
>Ga0210003_1001073_pt1 | contig 24343 bp, 19 predicted proteins | sample LantaG_FD_182804 | JGI IMG/M metagenome (GOLD analysis project Ga0210003, IMG submission 182804) | Deep subsurface microbial communities from Baltic Sea to uncover new lineages of life (NeLLi) - Landsort_02402 metaG (SPAdes) (version 2) | ecosystem: Environmental > Aquatic > Marine > Oceanic >... | reverse complement strand
TTTGCACCTCTTGCTAAAACTACATCTGATGCATACCATGAAAGAGCACCATTATTTGACCATAGCATTTTAATGCCATCTAATGAATCATAAAAAACAACATAAACGCCAAAGTCCAATTCATAAGCTGTTATAATGCCAAAATCATCAATATTGTCTACTGTAATTTGAGCGCCTATTGATTCACTAACTGCAGCAATACGAACAAAAACATCGCTCACCTTAACATTAGAACCTATTGTATTGCCATCTTGAACCAAATGGTCTGTAAAAGACGTGTCCGGATTTGTATAAATAGCTTCACTTAATGCAGGTGGTCGCCATAAAAATGGAAAACTATCGTTACTCGGTATACATTTAAAGGTTTTATATGAAAGAGAATTTAATGGAACAATATACGCTCCTAAATATAATTGTGAATTCTCATATGCTTTTACAAATAAAATAAGTTCTTGGGACGTATTTGTATAAATTGAACACACAAATTCAACTTCATTTAATACAAGCAATCCATACTGATTATTTCCAGACATATCAAATTTCCGTGGGCAACCCCATGAAAAACCAGAATCACTTGATCCAATTATCATTACTCCATATTGTGTGTTACTCCAATAAGTACTATCTGCAGTTGAATTACTTTTTTTTATAGCTTTTCCGTTAGGATTGTCCACTTTAAATTCTGGAAATGAACGACCCATAATAATAATAATTTCTCCGTCATCGCATTTATATAAATCAAATAACGTTGCATCATTAATGATTTGATTATTATTAATATATTCTATTGAAGCAGATGATACTTGCTGCCCACTTGGGATATTTTTTAAATAAATTGGACCTTCATTAGTGGCAAGTGAGATATTTAATTGTTGAACTGTATTAAAAGATTTTTTCCCATTCATATACTCATAAACTGGAGACACCACTTGGTCATTATATTTAAAATCGTCTGGTGTTGCATTTGGATAACTACTTTTAAGTCCAGCTAAATTCAGTTCTCCTTGACTTGCAATAAAGGTTCCATAATAATTATCTTCGTTACCTACAGCAAAAAGCATTGCATTATTAGAATTAGGAACGACTAAATTAATTTTTTTAACTCTCTCTTGTTCTTGATTCAACTGTATTATGTTATTACTAATACTTGCAGGTTCACAACGAGTAATATTGCCAATAGAAATTTCATATTTTTGTGGATATTCTTGAAAATGAACTCCCCCTCTTCTTAAAGATAAATGTTGTGAATTATAATCGTAAAATAATACCAAATCTTCTTGACGTAAAGTGTGATATTCTGACGATAAACCAGCTACCCCAGAAGGTGTTCGCATAAAAACTACAGCATTATCATTATCAGAAGCTTCTACACCAAGTCCAAAATACCTACCTCCACAAAGCCCAAAATAAGTATTATTAGGTATAGTAAGTCCATTAAATCTAGGACTAATCCAGTATCCATCTAAACATAAATAAACATTTTGAGAGGAGCTAGTGTCTGAACGAGATTCTGTAGCGGTTGCAATATAAGAACCATTAAATGTTCCTATTTTGCTATATGGGTCTCTATCAAACCCTATGTGAATATTTTCTCCAAGAGAAAAATTTTCAATCGTATCGTCAACTTGAACAACAATATTATATGAATCTCCTTCCTCTTGTGGTGTAGATTGAAAAGTAATTAAAGTAACTCTATATTTTGTTGATTCATCTTCTGAAAAGATATACCAACCTGTTTGTTTATTATAAAGTTTTCTAGGCGAACTATTAAAATCATGATTATAATTTTCTGTAAATCTTTCATAAAAACTAATTGAATTTCTTACTCCATTATTCCAATAGCTTTGTTGTGCCCATGTGGCTGTGTTTTCTCCAGAAACATTGATTGTAATCTCATTAGCAGAAATTTCTTGAATGGTTCCTTGAAATATATGAACCCGTGACGGTGACATAATCCATTCATTTAATTTCCATGCAAATTGATTAAAAACAGAAAAATCAGCATTGTCTCTTGGGTTTAATTGTTGGTTTTGGAATACGTCTTGACGAGTAACGTCAATAATGTTTCCACCAAGTTGACCAGTAACTTTAAAATAAGATAAATTTTGTATTAAATAGGTGTTCTGAAGACATGGAGAATGAAAATTTGTTCTTGTTGATCGTCCACCACTGCTTATTTCGATTCTAAAAAATTCTGTATCTGTATTTAACAATTCATTAAATAAATCTTCTGTGGCAATTTCCATTACAACTTCTTCATAACTTAATTGTCCATCGCTTCCTGTTGTTTGTTGAATAATATATCTAGTATTATCTCTATAGATTTCTGACGCAATAGTTCCAGATGTAATTGGATAAAAATACCATTGATATGATTCGCTATTCTCCATAATTGAATTTGGAGATGGCATGTCTACAACACTAACGATTTCCGATTCTTGTATTTCGTTATCTGCATTTGCGTCGGTCCATGTATTTTTAACTCGAATATAAACACCAGTTATTGATTGTTCACTAAAAATTTGATTTTGATCAGTTCTAAAAAAAGATTCAGTCCCTGTTGGCAAAGTTCCACTAGAAATATCGTTCATTAGTCCATCTAATAAGTATGGGTCTTGAATAATATAAGCCCTAGACAATTCGAAGAAAGTATTTGATCCATATGTTGTATTTAGTTCGTTCTCTTGAGCTTTAATAGTCATTTCGATAGCGCCATTAACTCCTTCAACCGACTGAACGGAGAACGTATTTAAAACATTGTCATTCTCATTATAGAGCTTGATTTTATCTTCAGAAGAATCGAAGTCAATGCTTAAGACTGAATAAGTTGATGCATTTGTATTAATAAAAATCTTATAAATATTATTATTTATGTCAATGGTTTGAAAAGAAGAGATTTTTCCATGATGTAAATAAAATCTTTCATATCGCGATCTCCAGATTAGATCTTCATATGTTTCTCCCGTTTGTAGCAATGTTGATGTTGTATCAAAATTTAATTCATTTTGTGCTGTTGCAAAAACATATAATTTTTCTTTAAACAGGTTCCCAATACAGTATCCAAATTCTGGACCTAAATATTCTTGTCCTAATCCATAAGATGCGGTTGATTTTTCTAAAAATGAGCTATTAACAATATCTAATCCATTTAGGGCACCTATTAATGTTCCAGAAGTCCCGCCACCAGTTAAAAATTCTGAATATGGATCTTTAAATCCTCCCCATGGTAAAATTAAGCTGCAATTTACTGTTTCACTAGCTATTTGAAATTTTTGAGTTGGAGTTAGTGCTTCTGGGATAACAGAATAAGAGATTGATCTTTCAGTATCAAAAACGCTTGAATTTAAAAGAGGAATCCAAATCCATCGTGTCCAGCCTAAGTCGTCTGAAATCGTTGTTGGAGAAATGATATTAATTGGCATTACAAAATACCTTTGTTATGAAACCATATTTATACTCTGCAATTGAACAACAAGCTTTTCAATATTTTCAATTTTAATTCTTAAATCATCAGAAAATTCTACTTTAAGTGTTGCCATAGCATTATTTTCCTCACCAAGCGAAAGACCAATCACTTCGCCATTTGCGTTGATTTCGTTTCTTGAAGTTTGCCCATTATTTTGTTCTGTAAGTGTTCCACCGATTTTTCCTCTTACTTTTCTTCCTGTTTTTTCTTCTGCAAATTTTTCTGCAGCTTGTCGTGAAGCCTTCATATATTCGGCAACTTTTTCGTCCGAAGTATTCCATCCTTGATGTCCTCTTGTGACCGTAGCCCCACGTGACATTTTTATAAATGATTTATATGCTTCTTGTTCACTTTGTCCTTCTTGAAATTGAACTTGATCTTTAAAAAGCTTATATACATTTTCCATTGCTAATTGTTCAGCAGATAATTCTGCTTGTGCTGCTGGTGCTGCTAATGCTGGTGGTGGCGCTGGTGCTTCTGGTGATGGTACCACTGCTGGTTCTGCTGGTTCTGCTGGTTCTGCTGGTTCTGCTGGTTCTTCTGTTTTTTTGTTATAAGCAAATGCAAAATCCGCATCCTTTGCAGATGGTATGGCAGAAGTTGTCGAATGCTGTTGTTTCATATAACGATCAAAGAGCCTCCTTCGTTTACTATTAAGTCGTGCAGAATCTGTTCCGTCCGCTTTGCCAAAATCAATACCGTTTGGTTCTACCTGACCTTTTGGTTCTACCTGACCTTTTGGAAGAATAATGTCACTTAAACTTTTGACAGTACGAGAGACAAAGAGTGCTCTATATTGTTTTCGTCCCACACTTGCGTCTTTGTCGGCTTGAGGAATTAAATTATCAATTAATTCTTTTATATTCGCATAAACTTTTTCTTGATCAAAGCTCTTCTGGTTAAAATTTTCTTGAATTTTTTTAAACTCATCACTTTGTACGACTTGTTCAATAAGTTGTTGACGAGCCATGTGACCCATTTCACTATCACCTTTTAACGACCATTCTGAACCCTTTTGAGTACTTTCCCTCATAAAACGTGATGCTATTCCAGAAAAGCCTTCTTCAACTTCTCCAATCAAAAAATTATCCCCCAAATTATCGTTTCCAAGCGTGCTAACAGTTTTAAAAATTTCATCTGCTTTAGATACTAAACCTTCAACTCCACTTGCTCTTGATCTCGCTAATTTACCTAAACTTAATTTCTTAAATTCTTTTGACCTATCATTAGAAATTATTCCAAGTGTTTTTAATGAACTTTGTGTCATGTCAATATATTCAGAAGCTTTTCTTTCGCCATCATCAAGATTTTCACTATTTTTTAATAAGTAATCTATAACTTGATTATGATACGCAAATGTTTGGTCGTTTATTGCAATAAGTTCTTGATTCGTTTTCCTAACTGTTTCTTCAAATTGATCTGGGTTAGCATCGTTAAGTCGTTTAGATAATGAGTTTGTTTGAGCCGTTGCAAGTCCATGAGCCATTTCTAGGTCAACACTTCGTAAACTTTTATATGCCTCTGACATCTTGCCAAAAACCTTAACATCAGTCTCTTCTGATCTAGAAGCAGCTGCTTGTTGGTCAAGAGTCGTAGAAATATATTCGCCAATTGCAGCAGCTTTTTTTATTCTATCATCTTCAAAAGCTTTTAGTAATGGTTTAAGATCAATATAAGATTGGGCTTTTCTCTTTTCTGCATCAGTTAACGATGGGATTTGTGTACTTGCTTTGCTTTCTGCGTCTCTTTCCGCTGGAGGTGGAACCTCTGGAGCTGTTACCGCTGGAGGTGGAACCTCTGGAGCTGTTACCGCTGGAGGTGGAACCTCTGGAGCTGTTACCGCTGGAGGTGGAACCGCTGTAGGTAAATTTGGCAGGCCTCCGTGAGCCTCAGTTGGAACGTTGCTTGACGGTTGAGTCGCATGCCCTCTAGCTCCACCTGCTGTCCCCATAATCCAATCTAAGAGTGCATTTGCGTCTGACATTGTTCTGTTTTCTCGACCAGTAGCATGACCAGATACTACAGTGGGATCAGTTCCTAAAATATCAGCACCCTTTTGTCTTCTGTCTTGAAGTGCAGCAATAAGTGCCTTCTCAAATGCCTCAGCTAAATTTGGTATACTTAATTTCTCACTTACTTCACGTATTGCATCAATTGTCCCCTTTTGCGTCTGAATATTGTCATTATATCCAGCGTTTGGTGCTTGACCTTTACCTCTAGATTCTTTGTCTAGTTTTTCTTGATACTTGTCCCAACCATAATAATCTTGACTTACATCTGCAAATTGATTCCTATAAATCATTGCGGCTCCAGTTTCTGCACTATATCCGCCCCATGTTTGTGATCTTTCTTGAAAAGATGGACTATTTATGTCCAGATTTCCACCTAAAGCCATTGTGTTGCCTTTCCATTCGCCAGTGACATTCTTTATTGCATCAAATAATTGTGTAACTCCCATTTCTTGCGTTCCAATGATTTTTTCAAATTCTCCAGCACCAAACGACATCTCTCGTAAGGCATCTAAATATCCTTCTCGAATATCTTTTGTTAATTCGTAAATTTTCTTTTGTTGCTCTAATGAGCCTTTTTGAACATTATTGTATGTTTTAAATCCAGCTATTAAAACTGCTTGAACTTGCGCAATCTCTTCTTCTTTTACTTTCCTCTGTCCATTTACTTGCAATAATGCTTCAGCACCTGCTCTAGCAGCGGCAGCTGCTTCTTCACTACTTTTTGACTCATTAACTCTTTGAGAAACTATTTTTCCAAGTGTATTAGCGCGTTCTTCCTCTGCTTTATTTGATTGTTCAGACAAGACTAACGATGCCGCTCTAGCACCAACATCCTCATCTAACGTTGCCAAAACCGCTTGATGCGCTTTAATATTTTCATATGCTAAATTCACTTGTTCTTGCATCATTTTTACAGATGCGCCCATTCCAAAGTGAGCCATTTCCATAATATCACGCTCGACATTCAATCTTCCTTCAAGTGCAGAATTAATGTCTAATGAAGTATTTAAATATTTAGTTAATTGTTTTTCTAATGTTTGAGTACTGGCAGCAATTGCTTCAACTAAATCCTTTTGTGCGTTTAAAGCTTCAACTCTATGTGCATCTATTGCGGCTATTCTTGCAGCAAGATTTTGTTGTTCTCTTAAGTTTTTAGTCATTTTTTCATTATCATCTGCCATTCCACTACTTCTATCAGCTGCAATAGTCTCATTTAATTGTGCTTGTTGTTGAATAAGCTTACTAACTTCTTTTTCCATAATCCCAATGTAATCTGTAAATTGCTGCGCGGATGTAAGTGCCTTATTGTCAATGCCAAGTCCTTCTAAAATAGGTATACGAACTTTTGCAAAGTCTTCCATATACTTTTTGGCTACGTTTCCACGTCTAACAATCGCATCAAAAACTTGACTATATCTCTGTTTTGCAGTTTCAGCTGAAACAACAAACGCTTCTGTCAGAACATCTGCCTGTTTTTCCATAACTTCACGTTGCTTTTCTAAGATCTCTATATTAAAAAGCATCGTTGCTCTTATTTGATCCCAAAGTCTTAATTGACGATTTAATGGAGCTTCAGCTTGAGAGATATCGTCTGATTGTTTTTCGAATAGTCTTCCTCTTTTAGTGCGTTGAGCTGGCATTTTCAAGAGCGCATTAGACGATGCTAAACCAACTTGTGATCCAATTATTCCACCAAGTATTGGATTCCCAAAATATGTTCCAACTCCAATTCCAACTCCTGTTATTGCAGTTGACAACGCTCCTCTTTTTAATGCTAAATTTCTAGCATCTTTTTTCATAACGCCACTAGATTTTGCTTCACTATATGTTGAAAAAGCATCAAACGCACCAACTGCTAAACTCGCTGCTGCACCAAGCCACATCCCTCGTACAAGAGCTGCTGATTTTAAGTTTAATAGTCTTTCGCCTTTATTAAACTGAGCTGTTGCTGCCTGTTCTTTCTTACGAGCCGCCATTTCAAGTTGCAGAGCCTTTCTTTGCTGATTCCGCTGAAATTGGGCGTCACGCATCTGGCTTGTATATGGACGAGAAGATTGTGCTGCTGAACGAGAAGATTGTGCTGCTGTTTGTGCCGCTGTGACAACTGCTCTTGGTTCCATCTTTGGAACAAGAGCCTGCCTGCTTACGCTTGCTGCTGTTGCACCTGTTATCATTGCCATCATTGGACTCATAGCATTTCTGCTTGCACTTATTGTATTTGATAAAGGGATACTATTAATTTTGCCACCCAAATATTTATCAACACCTAAATTCTTTACAGTATTACTGCTCATAACTGCATTCATTGCTTGAAATGCTGCAACACTTAACCAAACAGTTTTGGGTAATTTTTCCATTAAACCCAAAATTCCACTTAATCCACTTGATATATCTTTTAAGATAGGCTCCATTGATTGCCCCATCTTTAAAAGTGCATCAGCTGCCTTTTGTTCAACTTGTGCTAAACTTTTATTTAATGCTAATTGTTTGTTTTGTTTATCAGTTGTTTCTGTTGTTAACTGCAGAATCTTATCTCGTGTCTCAGTTGAAATATTTTTGTATTGTCCATACAATACCATTGTTGTTTGCAAAGTTTTTAATTCTTTTCTTGCATCCATTAAACTTTTACTGTCGCCTTTGTCTTTGGCGATTTTAATTTTTGACATAATTTCAGAAACGTTTTTCATTTCTCCCAAAATAGGCGGAAAATCTTTAAATGTATCCAATAGCGTTTTCATCACGTCATTAGCCTTATCAACACTTGGTCCAAATTGGTTTTGTAATGTTTCAGCTAATTTTGCGATTTCATTTGTTGTTGGAGCAATTCCAGTATATCCACTTGCAACAGTTTGAGCAAATGTTGCAAATTGTTTTTTAGAAAATGTTGTATTTTTACTTACATCTAAAAAAGCATCGCCTAAGCCTTGCAAACCAGTACCGGCGACTTGAAAAGTTCTACTCATATCAAAAATTGACTGATTATATTCTGTTACAGACTTTACCGCAGAAGATATACTAAAACTAGTCGCAGCAAAAAAACCAGCAAAACGAGTAAAATCAGAGCCTGCTCCACGCACCGAAGAATTTAAGTCTTGAATTCGTTTTGTAAGAGTTCTTGTTTCTTTTTCTAACTTTTTATAATTACGTAGTTGAGCGTCTATTCTAATGTTTTCTTGTTTTTTATCTTCAATGAGTTTCTTAGTTGTTTCGATTAATCTCTTATTATTTTCATCAAGACCTTTCAGTGCATTTTTCTTATTACGAATATGTGCAATTGCCTGCTTCATAACGTTTGAATGTGCCAACTCAGCCTCAGTAAGCTGATTTGCCTTAGTACGTAAGTCAGCAATCTCTTTGCCTAAACCTAAAAACTCTTGAACTTTCTCTTTGAATAGATCCTCTGGTTCTTTAGCCATATTGTCGCCTTACCTTCTTGTCGATTCAATAAAAATATAATATAAAAGTAATGAAACAAACGCTACATTTCGTTCGTTCCTAATTAGTGTTGGATTAAAAGGATATTTATTTTGTTCAATCCCCTTAGATTCTTCAAATGGATCTCCACCACCAATATATTTTGAAAAATCATTATCTATTGTTTCTTTAATTACATATGATTGTAATTCTTTTGCTGATACAAACCCAAGTACATTCATTGTTTGATTACGAACTTGATTAAAAATGTAATTATAATTAGGGTCTTTTGTTCTTTTAAAGTCTCTAATCGCTTCAGTTGCTATTTTTTTAATATATGGATAAAGAAATTTTGGTGTTGAATAATTTAAAGCACTAGAAATTAATTCAATATTTGGCAAATTATGCTGACTTATTAACTGCTTTAATCTTGTATTGGGTGAATCACTAAGGCTTTCTAAAATATCGTTTGTAAAATGCTCTAAAAGATAACCAAATAACGCAGACAATCTTGGTTTCTTTTTATTGGCTAGAGGCTTATTCTGATCTTCAATAATTGCCATGTGACGATTATATTCGTTTTCAATAACTCTCAACTCATGTGCCACATCACTATCACTTAAATATCCTGTTGGTGTTACACTTGCAAATGGGCGAAGGATTTCTTGAAAAGGGAATAAAATATTTCTTAAATCAGATGAGAGTAAGTTTAAAAACGATTTATAAATTGGAATATATTTTGTAACATCACTATTAAACAGTAAGCGTTGCAACAATTGATTTTTAGGCATATTTGAATTATTTAATTCTATCAAATAAACCAAGGCTGTCAATACGTCTGGGGATCTCATTTTCTTACGCAAAACATTATTATTTGCGTTAGACCTCGTCCATTGAATAATATCTTCTTGCATTATTTGCGAAAGCTTTATAAATTCATCTTCAACTTTTTTATTATTTGTTACGCAATATAATTGACTCAAGTCTTGAAGAATTTCATAAGAATTTTTATATGCCATTTGAAAACACCAAAATTAGGGATGTGATATAAAAATTATTCTGTGTAAAAATAGAAATTACCTTTACATTATATTAAAGAAGAGCTAAAGAGCCTATCTCTTCAGAAATTTTATTTTTTATTCCTTTAATAATTTTTGGGTTTAAATTTACAATTTCTGCTAATGGCTTATCTAATGACCATTCTCTAATCAAAGTAACCAGTCTTAAGTTCTCAAGTTGAATCATATCCACATAAGTCATATTCTCAAGATCTGTAACGTTTCTAGCGGAAGAAATCGCATCTGCATCTCTTTGGCTAGGATATTTTAAAGTAACGGTAAAACTTTTTATTTCATTTCCAAATTCTTGATATTCACTATCTACACTTTCAACAATTGGATTCTTTTTATTCATATAATAAGAAACAGTTATAACAAAACGGTCTGCTTCGGTAATAAAAATGTCATCATTATTTTGCTTTTTTTCTTCAACTATAATTTTTCCATCTTCTGTCTCTTCAACTTTTTCTGGTTCTGTAGTTTTTTCTGTCTCTTCAACTTTTTCTGGTTCTGTAGTTTTTGCCTGTTCAATTAATACTTTATCTTCTTCATTTGATATAGTATCTTGCTTAATATCTTGATCGCTCATCTTGTGTTCCTTTATTTTATGTCTTCTTCGTCTTTTCATAATTACCTCTACTTATACTGATTTATACATTTTTTTACTTTGACGAAATTGACCTTGTTGTGCTTTAAATTTTTCAACGCTGGCATGTGTTTCAGCTGCACCACGTTTTGCCTTTTTAATCGATAAATGTTTTTGAATCCACTTATACGGCAAAGATTGAATATATGTTGGAGTCCAATGATATTCCTCAATAAACGAGTGTTCTATGAGGTCTCTCATTAAGTCTTGGTCAATGGCAGATGTTCTAGACCCCGTGCCTTGATAATAGGCGAACACCTGCCTCGTTATTTTTCCTCTTCTTGGGCATCCAAAAACATTTCTTCATCATATGCGGCTAAAATAGCTTCCGCAATTTCAGTTGATAAGTTTTTAATATTTCTTTCATTCACGCCAACAGGAACAGTCTTGCCATCTTTAGTCATTGTTGCATCCCAACTAAGAATTAAGCGAATCAATTTATTTTCTCGAAATACTTTATAATTAAAGCGACGAACTCCTTCATCATCATAATATACGGCAAGCTCTTGTAAATCGTTATATAAACCCCATGTTAAATCTCTCATCTTAACATTAACTGTTTTATATTGCTTCTGTTCTTCCTCTGTAAGTCCTAACTTGACAAAGTCATGTTTGTTATGGGCGACATAGTGTCTTCCTAATTTTTTGTAAAAAATTTGTATATTAAGCGTGTCATTCTCGTCTATAAACATAATTAATTTCTCCTAATTGTTTGTCATATTATACATTCATTTTTATACACTAACTGAAAATATTGAAAAGCGCAAAGAAAAAAAGTCTCCATCGCATAATACGTGGAGACTTTTTTCTAAAAGAGGAATTGAATATGAATTATTCCCAAGGACTTCCGGTTTGATGTGTTACACCTGTAAATGCAACAGTCGAAACAATTGGTCCTACAGCTGATGTCGGCTCAATTCGATGGAATCGAACTTTCATATCAATATCAAGCGAAGTTGATCCGCAAGCTGTACTTCCACCAATACTAAATGAAATAGTAGCTGGTTGGTCCGCGCAATATGCCTCATAATCGTTTGCTCCCGGAAAGTTTGGAGTATTATATACTGACAAACTACCAGTAATAGTTCTTAAACCGGGTACAATGTCAAATGGGAATAAATCAGTTTGCCCAAGACCGTACACAGTTTCAACATTATTTGCAATTGTAAAATCAAAATTACTATATCTTCCAGTTACTGGAATAACAATATCTCCAGCAGTAATTGTAACTCCAACTTTATCCCATGTAACAAGCTTTTCTGCAGTTGTTCTTTGAGGTGCAGTTGAATTTGTTAAAGCTGTTGCTGAAGTCCCAACAACGTCAATTGAAAATTGGGCTACATCACCTGCAGCACATGAAAATTGAATACTGTTACAAAAAAGACCAGTAAATGATCTATAGTTTGTTCCTGTACCGCAATAGTACCATAACTCTAAATCGGCAGGGTCTAATGTACCACAATTTCCATTTCTTTTAACAGCCCATGGGAAAAGTCCGCCAGCAGCATCTGCAAAAGTTTCTGTTACTGGACCGCTAATGCTTCCACCAACCTCAATTTTTCCAAACACATAAGCGTCATGATCCCAATCACCCATAATAAGATCGGGTGCGTTTATCTCTTGTCTCGCTGTGATATTTGCATCTGCAAAACGGACATCTTCGGTTACTGTTGAGAACCTAGCAATGCCTCTATACCCAGCATGAACGTTACCTAATGCTCCTACTGACATAATCTTTTCCCCTTTTAGTTAGGAATTTTTTTACATAATTCATTAATGTTTTTGCCAATTCCTTCATAAACATTATTAAAAACTCATTGGTGCTTTATACGCAACTCCACTACTATACAAATCTGCTGCATGTCCATTAATTAAATCATATAAATAATCAGCTAACATATCATGTATATCTGTATAGGCTGCAGCCGTATCCGAACGTCTTTGTTTTGCTCCATTAAGAACTTTATCACTTAAAGTTAACACAACAATATTTGGAAATGCCAAATTACTTGTATCTCTGGCAGAAGTCGTTATATTAAAATAATATCTTGGTGTGTATGGATTCGCACCATAAGATGCTGCAAGAACATTACCAGAAAATTCAACATTAACCGTTCTAGTTGTTGCTTGTGTTTCATCATATATTCTATATGTAACCGCCATCTTTTTAATCTCCTTTTATAATGATGAACTTGAACTTGAGCTCTCGGAACTATCTGATGTGCTTGAAGAACTCTCGGAACTATCTGATGTGCTTGAAGAACTCTCTGAGCTTTCTGATGTGCTTGAGCTACTCTCACTACTTGGAGAGCTTTGAGAACTTGGGGAACTAGATGAACTGGATGAACTGGTAATCCCAAAACTTGAACTTGAAGATGAAAGTGAAGAACTAGAACTGGATTGACCCAATTGGGCTTGATCCATAAAATATTCTATATAATCATTTACGAGCTCTGTGAAATCAGATGCAGTAGGATATCCCGGTGGAACATCAGTAAGGTCTTTCACTCTGTAAGTGCCAAACGCAGTTCCATCAGCTTTACGAATAGTTGTTGAAATTAAAAGATATTCTTCTGCTGAACCACTTCCATCACTTAAAAGAGTTCTATTTAGAACAACATTAACTTGATAAGTTCTATTGTTCTCTTCATGATAAACTTGAATAGTGGCCATATTGATCCTCGCTTTTTATTCTATTCTAACTTTATTTCTTTAAAAAAAGTTTATTTCCTTTAGAAAAATATTTCTTTATGAATAATTAAAAATCCTTTATGGCTTTTCACTAAAATATATAACTCTTTTATCTGTTTGTGGAAACGAATACTCTTCAACTTCTTTACCAAACCAACTTAATTCAGCCGCTCTTAAAACAGCGCTACCTTTTTGAGTCAAACCCCATGTTAAACTGTCAACTCTAGAGTCGTAAAAATATCTCTTTAATTTCGTTAAAACAGCAAAATCACTTTTTAAATAGTCACCAGCAATTGGCTCATTAAATGTTAAAGTAATTTGCCCTCCAGAAATTGTTCGATTTACAATTGCATACCAAATACATGATGCACCATTATTATCTTGAAATTGATATTCATTAGGTGGTTCAGTAGAAATAATAAAGTTTTCTCTATTCTCATCAGTGTCTTCAATAACAACTGTTGTATCACCAGAATTAATGTCTGAAAGTAAAGGTGTTTGATAATCATTAATGTTGATATGTAAATTACTGTTAATTAATTTATAAACAGCATCAGAATATTTATTTAAAATCCTCATGCCTTCTTCTGTTTCAACAGATTTACCATAAATCATAATTGTTAAACGATATTCTTCAGATAGTCCACCTTGTATGTAAATCCATTCATTGGATAAACTCACTGGTTCAACTGTAATCGCCATTTCATTTGTTGGAATAACTTCACGATCACCATATAAAACATTTTCTTCATAAAGCGGTACATGTCCAATTGTTTTTTGTATAAATGCCGAATCAGCCACTAACCATGAACTTAAAGCTGGAGTTTTTAATGTAATTGTATTTGTATCATTAACCGTTTTAACAACAGCATATTCGTATTTCTGATAATGAGAAGAGCCAGCTGTGTTATATCCATTATCAATCAGCACTATTTCTTGATTATTATCAAAATGAAAAGAATTGGCAACAGAAACGACAGTGTCACCAACATTAATGTCTGCAGTTAATGTCGTTTTTGCAATCATATTTTTTTTAATCATGTCTAGCATCGCGTCAACGACTTGTTCAATAGCCATAAGAATTACCTTTTTTCAATATCACTTAACCAATCTTGTAAACGTAAATTTATATCTCCAGATCTTTCTTGTTCAATCTCGTTTATTGATTTTCGAAGACGAGTGAATGGTTTAAGACGTTTTTTATCCTTAATATCAAAAGACCCATCTTGAACAGAGGCATACACTTCCAATCGCTCTATTTCTTTAAAAATTAAACTTGTTAATCCCCCAAACATTATTGTGATTCTCTTCCAAATTGTATGTCGTCTGTTGGAGTTTTATAAGAATCAAACAACGACATTCTAACAAATCGTTTTGTAACATGATCTTGACCAAGTAAAATAATTGAACCAGACAATACAGCATCCATAGAATTCATTGCCAATTTCCGTTGAGCAACACCATATTGGGAAATATCTGGTGCCTGTTCGGCAACAAATAATTGATCAAATGCGTATGACACTGATAAACGAGCAGCAATTAAAGGAATAGGATCTGGATATTCTAAAACGCTTACATAGCTTTCTCCACCGGGATAACTATTCAAAACAGAACTAACCACTAAACTATCTAAATCGTTAATCTCTACAACTGTGGTTTCTTCATATCCGTGTGTCTTTTGAAGTCTAACCAATTGTCCAACGGCAAATGGACCAGAATCATTAACCGCTACTCTCACATTTGTTCCAGCAGAGATATGATTTAAAATCATAATTTCATATGATTTTATTCGTCTTAATGGGCACACATACATGGGTCGCAAACGACCATCAATTTCTTGTTGAGCATAACGAATATATTTTGTCACTTCTGCAGGAGTTAATTTGTCCCGTTTACTAGTTGGTTGTCCCGGAACAGGTGTACCAATATTAACGTCACCAATAGTGACATTATCTGGTAACAATACTCGAACATCTTCAATAGTTGCGTACATTAATAAAACTCCGTAAAAAGGCTTTATAATATCATTCTCTCTTTAATAAAAATTTTCCTACTAAAAAGGATAGAAGAAATGTTTCACTATAGGGATAGATAGTCAATATACAGAATGAACTAACAAATTTAAGAAAATTTACAACAAAAGGCACAAATGAAAATTTTTAAACTTGCTAAAGAACAATTTGAAAGAAATTATGATTCGTTCATTGATAAAATTCGTAACGAAATCGCTGATTTAAATTACATAGAAAAAGAAATAGGACAAATTAAGAATAAAAAAGTTTATATGTTCATTCCTCGCTTTTCTTTACAAAAGAAAAAAATATTTATATTATCTGGGCAACATGGCGAAGAATTAGGTGGTCCTTATGGACTATTGTGGTTTTTAAAAAACAACAAACAATTATTAAAACAAGTTGCAATAACTTTTATTCCAATTGTAAATATTCATGGATTTGAAACTGGAGAACGAAACGGAGAAACTGGAGCATATCAAAATTGGTTTCTAGATGAAAAACGTGAGTTCAGAGAACTTGGAAAAGAAGCAGATATCTTAAAACAACAATTTAATATAATTGTGAAATCTGCGAAAGATGGATTTTTAAATTTGCACGAAGATGCAACTTCAGAAGGTTTTTATTTATATGTGTTAGGTGATACAACAGATATAATAGTTTCAAATATGTTAAAGGCGGGACGCAAATACTTTGACTACAAAAAAGATGGAACATATGAAGACAATGAGACATATGAAATAAAAAATGGTATTGTTGCAAACCATGAGGACGGAAGCTTAGATGACGTTATGAAAAATAAATTTAACATACCAATTACAGTCACTATTGAAACTCCACAAAGAGATGCAGAACTAAAAAATAGAGCTATGGCAATATCTGATATGGCAGCTGAATTTGTCTCAGGAATATTAAAAAAATAATTATCTAATTAATAACTCAGCTTCATTCTCAAGAATTCCAGATTTTTTAACAAAATTCTCTTTAGAAATATTAAAAGTAGGCAAATATCTGTAATAAACTTCTAATTGTAAACAACAAAATGTTGTTGTTAAAACTCGTCCAGCAGTATTAGCACCACCAATATGCCCTTCAGTCTCCCAATAACCAATTGAGTTTTGATTCTTAATTAATGTTTTTTGAAAAATCTTATTCCATTTATCCCAATCTCTTCCTTGACGTTGAAAAATCGCTTGAGTATCATAATACCAACCATACAAAGCAGAATTCGCATTTGACCAATCCTTTTCAGCTTTCTCAAATGAACCTAAGCGATTGTCTAAAATCCATTCACATCCGCCAACAGCCTCTTTACAGTTTTTCTCACCCAAAAGTTGTAAACTTAACGCTCCTGTTCCAGTTAAGTTTTGACTTCCACCCGGAGAAGAATAACCAAACGTACCATTCTTATAAGCATTTTTTGTAAAATCAATAGCCTTTTCTATACTCTTGGACAAATCAGAATTTGAAGATCCAGATACCCATGCCGCTTTCATCGCTTGCATTTGCCAACCAGAAACCGACAAATCCCATCTAGCCCCCTTCTTATAATTATAATCAAAACCTCCATCAGCTTGTTGTCCGCTAATGATAGTTTGGATGCCATTCTCCATAGCAGAACGTACAAATGGTATCTGCGTCATTCCATAGGCTTCTGCAAGCGCATAAGTAGCTATCCCATGACTATATGCCCTTTGCCAATGTTTTCCCTCTGGCATGCCATTAGCTAGCCACTGCATCGATTTCTGTACAACAACGCCGAACTCTTCTGACAAAGGAGTTTCCCCATGTGCTAAAAAACAAAGTAATGCTAAACCACTATGTGCTGGATTATTAGCCCATGACCCATTAGATTCTTGTACACTAGCTAACCATCTTAATGCTTTTAAAACAGCATCTTGTCCAGATTTATTACCACCATAGCGCTTTAATGCGCCTGATTTACCTTTATCACTTCTTCCACCATAAAGTGAAGGCATTACTAATGGTGTTTGATGTGTCACGACATCAAGAACGGTTTCTGTTTCCATGTTATCATCAGATTCTGGAATATCATCACTGATATCTGATAAGGCAGTATCATTCATATCAGTGGATGGAGCATCAGTCATTGTTACTTGAGGAGTAAAATCATCTACTGAATCATCCATCACTTCAATTTCTTCAATAATTTTTTCAGGGATTTCTTTAATTTCAATTTCTTGTATAGAAACTTCTATAGGAGGAATTTCTTGATGAGGCTTCGCAACAACATAAACACTTAAAATAACTAAACAAATCACATGAATAATAAAAGAAACAATTGGACCAAGCATGTGTTCACGCAATTGTTGACTACGATAAGAAATTAAAATCTCAGTAATCTCTTTTTCATCTAAAAGGTCTAATTCGTTCATTGGAAACCTCCACCGCTATAAACTCTTTATAAAGAGATTATACAATGAAAGTTTTCAATTTCCTTTGCAGACTTGAATTAATTTTGTTTTTGATGGTCTGCTTGTGCTCGAATGCATGCACCTTGTGATACCGAATAGAATGGGCTTTCGGAGTGTCTTACGCGATAGACTTTAAATGGGAAATTAGAAGTTTTAATATTTTGTTCAAATTTTTGACAAAATCCTTTTGGCATTGAAGTTCCACCAGCGACGACGATTTCTATTTCTCCATCAATTTCTGAATCTCTATTTTTAAATTCTTTTGACATGTTAAAGATAACGCGATTTATTACTTCATCATAATAAATACTTAATGCAGTTAAAACTCTATCGCTCATATCAAAAGACCCTAAATCCAACTCTTTTTCTTTTTTCTTAATAATTTTACTTTTTGGACTTCCGGTTACGATTGATGTTTGTTCATCGATATAGTCGCCGCTTTTAGTGATTGAAAAAGAATGTAAATCAAGTCCTTTTAAGGATAAAGCAATATTAGTCATTCCTCCTCCAAAACTGATAGAAACGCCAGTTAAAGGTAAATTCCCTTCATCTGTTTTTGCAATTGGATTACAATCATACGCAATTGCCATTGCTTCATTAACAGGTTTTGCGTTATATCCTAATTGTGTAAAGAAGTTTTGTAAAACCATTTGATGGAAAAGGTTATTTAAATCGCGATCAATTGGGTTTGCTGGAACAGAGAATCTTAATGTTTCTCCTTCAGCAATTGGGTCACCAACAACTGCTTTAATGATATAGAAAAGTAATTCTGATGATTCTTTTAGAGATGGGTTCATGATACCATCTTTCATTGGTCGAACGATTTCGCCTTTTCCAATTGCATTAACTAATCTTAGTGCATCTTCTCCAACAATATAGTATTTATCATTTACTTTTACATATAAATAGTCACTACGTTCCAATAGGTCAATGGCTTCTTCAGAGGCATCTAAAGGATATAACATATCTCTATGAAATCTATTGACAAATGTTCCGTCTTCTAACTGTCTTGCGACTACAATATTGCTGGTTCCAACGTCTACTCCGACACCGGGTTTATATTTTGTATCATTTGTTATATCTGAATTAGTTTTTATTACTTCACTGGTTACTTCACTAGTTTGTGGATTTAATACATCATCCATAATATCATCATTCATGTCAGTCCTCCAAGTCCTTTAAGATATCAATTGTTTGATCAGTTGTATTTTTATCTTTTTTCGTTTCTTTGACGCCTCCAAGATCACTAAAATTTGATTGTTTATTTCCTCTTTGAACAACCATATTATCTGCAAGTTGTTTTAAGGAAGAAGTTGGATCAAATTTTAATTCTTCTTGAATTTCTTTTTTTGATGGATTTATCGTTGTAGTATTTATATTCTTTGAAACTTCTTGTGCAACTAATCTCGCAAGTGCTTCCAAATCAAGATTGTCAATTGGCTTATTTGTATTTTTTTTACTAGACTTTCTATAATCTGACATTACATTACCTTAATTTGTGGTAGTGGAGAGTGTTTTTGTTTTTTTTGCCAAGTAGCAAAATCTAAGATATTTTCATGTTTACATTTATTATTACGACAAATAAAAGACATTTTTTTCTCTTTGAAGTCTATTTCTAAGCATAAATCATCTTCTTTGTCCATAAATAAATTTCCACACATTTCACAACGTATAGCAATAATCATAATTATTAACCTTGATATTATTTGGAAGCAATATTACTAAAAGTATTATACAAAATTTTTTACGTTTTTCAGAAATTATCTAACTTCTCAGAGAACTGTCGTTGTATTTCTTTGTCTATTTTTTCTTCAATTTGTTTAGCAACATTATTTTTACCTTGTAATACGGCTATCAAGAAATTTATTATTTTTTCATTTACTCCATCTGCAAAAGTATTCTCATTAAACAAAGACTGTAATTTTGCTTTAACTCTAATAGAATTTTTTGGTAAATCTAAAGCGTCTACACCAATCTTACTTAAAAATTGTCGAGCTTTTTTAATTAATGGTGTTGATGCTTCTGCTTCTGCTTCTGCTGCTGTTGCTACTGCTCCTGCTGGTGATGGTGCTGCTGGTACTAAAACGCTTGATTGTTTATATGATAAATTTACAATTTTCTCATACAACAAATCTAAAGTTTGTATATCAACTGTATTAATGATACTAGATATTGTTTCTGGATTAAGTTGACTACTTGTCAACTTATTCAGTATTTGTAAAATCATGGTTTCATTATTAGTTAAGTCACTAAATGCCCTAGTTTCTTGAGAAAACCTTTTAAAATTATAGTAACTTTTAGAAATTGTATTATTTTGTGATTGATTCTCTTTTAATTTTTTAAGCAAATCAATAAAAATTTTAAACTCTCTTAATGGAAAATTAGCATAATCTTTTGTTTTTATTTTATTGAAAATATTGCCCCATGCCTTTTCCTTGTTAATTAATTCACTATTAATTTCTTTGAATTTTTTTTGTTGCTCTTGCGTCAACTTTGGTGCTGGTAATTGTTTTTTTCCTGTTCCATCTGTTACCGCTGGAGGTGTTACCTCTGGTTCTGTTTCTGGTTCTTGTTCTGGTTCTTGTTCTGGTTCTTGTTCTGGTTCTTGTTCTGGTTCTTGTTCTGGTTCTTGTTCTGGTTCTTGTTCTGGTTCTGTTTCTGGAGTAGCTACATTTTGATCAAATGTGATACGAGTTTTTAATTCGTCTTTTAATTGTGTGGTTATATCTGAAATTTCTTGAAATTTTGGAGCTGCCCATGCTTCATCTGTACCGTCCCATTTCTGAGCTAGTTTTCCACTTTCAGTTGAAAAGGTATTTAAAAATCCAATTAAATTTCCCCAAGAATCTGCTAGCCATTGTAAGTCTTCAGTTGATTGATAACCTTCATGTGATTGTCCACCACCATATGGGTCAGTACCAACTTGTTGTTGCTCATCTTTGCCCAAAAATTTATTCCACCAACCGGCAGTATGTTTCATAAACAAATCTGCTTCTTCTTTTAATCCGGCATTAATAAACATTTTTTCAATATTAGCGGCTTCCATAAAACAAGATTCATTTTTATTTAATTTTTGTGCACACTTTAAAATACCATTAGGAATTTTTTTATTTGATAAACACTCAGTTTTTTCTGATAATTTAATTAAATCTTTAACAATATCTTTTTTGGAAAGGGTTGGCAATTGAACGTCTTGATTTCTCATTTGATTTATGACACTCATTTTCCAATTTGTAAATTCATCTGCACCAGAAAGAGCCAACATTATTTGATCTTTTAAATCGTCAAAAGAGGAACTAATTTTTTGTGTTGCATCGTTAAGCATCACCATGTCATCTTGTAGTTCAGGATGCTGAGCATTAGATGCGAATTGTGCAGTGCTTTTTGCCAATTGGTCCATAACACCAAAGACTTGTTCAAATTGAGCCAAATAATTTTTTGACATGCCGGGTGACCACACGTCTTCTTTTAATAATGTAGCCATTGTATTTCCAAAATTTAATGTACTCATTTGGTCAGCATTATTCCACATAGCAGCACCGTATTGAGCAAATTTTTTTATATGATTTAGTTCTTCTGATGTCAAATTTTTATTATATTTATTTGCAAACTTTGTTAACGCAAGTTGTGTATTTTTTTGTGAAGATTGTTTCACATATGGTACAATATCTAATAATTCTAAAGACGCTTTGATTTGCCCCCTATTGTCTAGGCTTTGGGACAACTTAACAATTTCTTTTATGAAATTCGCTTGTTTCATTTTTCCTCTCCAATCTAAAACTTTATATCTAGGGGGTAATTTTGTTTTTGATCTATATCTTGCTTTATATTCTGTATTTTTAGTCCCATAATGATCAATAATTTCCATAATTTGTCCGACTTCGGCACATAAATGTTCAACACTTCTAGGCGTTTCATAAACTTGAATCAATGCTTCTGAAGATGGTAGCTGTTTAATTCTCTCGTTTAATGCTTCACGTGCATCTTCTTCCATAAAGCCAAGACCTAACATGCGTATTCCATGAAGAATCGCACGCATGTCTTGCATTGATATTTTAAGTCCTGAAGCCATCTTGTTTTATCTAAGCCTTGGGATTACGGGAGTATTAAGCATCGCGACACTTGACGGTTGTGACGAAGAAGTATCATCTTCAATAATCTCGTAATTTTGCAATTTGCGTTTAGACTTAATTCCGCCTTCTGCAATTTCAAGAAGGACTTCTGCCATCTTGTCTAGTCCTTCATAAAATTTCTCAATTTTATCTCTATTGTCTGTTAAGCTTTGAGATTCAATACATGCCTCAACTTTATCTTGAAAGTCTCTTAAGTCTTTCATCAGTGTTAAAACGGCATTAACACCATCGCCTTTATTCTTTTTTGTGTTTTCACTAGCTATAGTAATAATATTACCCATATTTATAGACTCCTTAAAGAAGTTATTTAACGATATACTTCATTTTAAAATTAAAAATTACCTTTATCGTTCTCAACTTCATTGTAATTATTTTCAAAAGTATGACGTTCAAAAATTGTTTTTCCACCATCTGAGTCAATGACGAGAACCTCTCCTATTTTACCAACTGTTGTTTTAAGATTTAATTCTTTATCTAAAAGTGTTGCATCAACATAATATGGATCTTCATAAATCGTTCCAACCGCGACATATCTTTTTGTTTCGCCCGGAATAATATCAAATTTAAAAAATTCTTTTTTTTCTTCTTTTTTTCTAAAAAACAATCGTTTTAAAAAATTCATTTTCTATCTCCTTTGGTAATTTTCTTGTAATTATACATGTTAAACGAAACTAAGTTTTTAAATTTATTAAAATCTGTGTTATCTTTAGGTTTTTCTACATATTGAATTTTTGCATCTTCTGGTTGAGTTGGAATTTTCCCAGTTTCCGTTAGCCAAGTAAATTTAGCATCATCTGGACAATTTGGATTCTCAAAAGCAATTTGAGAAATCCAATCATCTTCTCCTCTTTCTAAAATCATTTTTAATAATTCTGGAGGACAATTTTCGTTCCATGCAACTGCACGTGCAATCCAATCGTCGCTTCCTCTTTTTAAAACCATTTTTAAAGCATCAGGAGGACAATTTTTATTTCTTGTTGCTTCACGTGAAACCCAATCATCTTTTTTTCTTTCTAAAACCATTCTTAATGCTTTAGGAGGACAATTTTCGTTTTTTGCTGCTTCACGTGAAACATAATCATTTTTTCCTCTTTCTAAAACCATTTGTAAAGCATCAGGGGGGCAATTTCTATTTCTTGCAGCTTTTAGTGAAACATAATCATCATTTCCAAATTCTAAAATTTTCTTCAGAATTTCTGGATCAGTATTTTCATCTTGTGCAATTTCTTTAGTATAAAAATAAGGTAATTGTTGTGCAAACTTTTGTTGTCTTAAATTAAATGAAACTAAATTCTTAAAATCCTCAAAATCTGTATTGTCTTTAGGTTTTTCTACATATTGAATTTCAGCATCTTCAGGTTGCTGTGGAATTTTTCCTGTTTCAAACATCCACGTAATTTTAGCATCATCTGGACAATTTTGATTATCAAAAGCAATTTTAGAAATCCAATCATCTTTTCCTCTTTCTAAAATCATTTTTAATAATTCTGGAGGACAATTTTTATTTTCTGCAACTCCACGTGAAACATAATCGTCTTCTCCTCTTTCTAAAATCATTTTTAAAGCATCAGGAGGACAATTCCTATGTAATGCAGCATATTGTGAAACGCCATCATCTTTTCCTCTTTTTAAAACCATTCTTAATGCATCAGGAGGACAATTTGGATTGTTGGCAGCACTTAGTGAAACATCATCATCTTTTCCTCTTTCTAAAACCATTTTTAATGCATCAGGAGGACAATTTTCGTTCCATGCAGCACATCGTGAAACATAATCATTTTCCCCTTTTTCTAAAATTATCCTTAAATTTTCAGGAGGACAATTTGGATTTTTCGCAGCATACCCAGAAACAGCATCACTATTTCCAAATTCTAAAATTTTCTTAAGAATTTCTGGATTAGTATTTTCATCTTCAGCAATTTCTTCAGTATAAAAATCAGGTAATTGTTGTGCAAACTTTTTTTGTTTTAAATTAAACGAAACTAAATTCTTAAATTCCTCAAAATCTGTATTGTCTTTAGGTTTTTCTACATATTGAATTTCTGCACTTTCTGGTTGAGTTTGAATTTTTCCAGTTTCCGTTAGCCACTTCAATTTTGCATTTTCTGGACAATTTGAATTTTTAAATGCAGTTCTTGAAACTGCGTCATTATTTCCTCTTTCTAAAACCATTTGTAATAATTTTGGAGGACATTTTTCGTTCCATACGGCACATTGTGAAACCTTATCGTTTTTTCCTCGTTCTAACACTATTCTTAAAGCATCTGGAGGACAATTTGGATTGCTTGCCGCGTCTCGTGAAACTTGATCATCTTTTCCTCGTTCTAAAACCATTCTTAAAGCTTCTGTAGGACAATTTTTATTATCTATTGCATACCTTGAAACCCAATCATCTTTTCCTCTTTCTAAAACCATTTTTAAAGCATCAGAAGGACAATTGTCATTTAGTATGGCATTAATAGAAACTTGATCATCT
>Ga0210003_1001072_pt1 | contig 24351 bp, 23 predicted proteins | sample LantaG_FD_182804 | JGI IMG/M metagenome (GOLD analysis project Ga0210003, IMG submission 182804) | Deep subsurface microbial communities from Baltic Sea to uncover new lineages of life (NeLLi) - Landsort_02402 metaG (SPAdes) (version 2) | ecosystem: Environmental > Aquatic > Marine > Oceanic >... | reverse complement strand
TGGAAGCCAATAATAATTACCCTTTGCATCTTTACTTCTTTTTCTAACTGGTGTCAAGAATTCTTGCCAAGTACTAAATGTACCACGTCTAGAAACTCCATTGTTATCAGTAAATTCTATTTGATCCGGTTGATTAGATCCACCACCTTGCGTGACATATCTATATCTAACTTTAAATTGCACAACTTCTTGAGCTCGTGTTCCGGCTTTTGAAGGTTTTGGTTCTGGAACTGGCCAAAATCCTTTTACTCGATATTTTGGTGTTATTCCTTCAAGATTATCAGATTCTGCTAAAGCAATTATTTCATCCACTGCAGATTTTAATAAAGTAGATGAGGAAGAACTTCTATTAATCAATTCAGTTAAAGCAGTCTGATCAGTATCTCTCGCCGCCTGTGACGTATAACGCTTCGTATTAATATCTGCCTTTTTTTGCTTTATCGAATTATTTAATTGATCTAATTCCGATTTAATACTTAATTGTTCAGATTGAAGATTTTTTATCTTATCAATTCTTGCAACGTCTGTTATATGATTGTTAATTTGAAGGACTTGAAAGTCAGTTGAACTTGCACTTGGCGCATATGGTATTTCCGCTTGAGTAATTGGAGGTAATCCATCCTTAGCCATTCCATATAAGAAAGAGCCAAAATCAACAACTTGTTCTTTATAATATTCTTCTAAATTTGTTTTATTACCTGAACTATCTACAATAGTTAAATCATTTGTATAAAAGGCAACACCTGGAGACCATTCTAATGCAGGTATTTTAGATATCGGATTGATTGGTTTAACAAATACCGCGTTGTATTCATTGAAACCTATATTAATATCTAATTTTGTTGGTGCACTATCAGGACTATAGTATGAAAGATTAGCTCCAATAGCTATTGTATCAAAACCTTCCATTAATTTTACTTCGATGATATTTCCAGAATCTTCATCTATATTAATAACTTTGAATCGGGTATTGTTACTAGTGCCCATGCCAATTAATAAAACAGAATCTCCGATTTTTAATTGTTGTGTCTTAGTAAATTCCGATACTGCATCGTTATAATTAATGGTATTTAATTGAAATCTAAATCGTCTCTTTTGAAATGTTACTCCATCAACTTCACTTTCAACAACCTCGTCGAATATACGTTGAACCGTAAAGTTACCAAAATATCTAATATCTCTTGGAGGCATATCAATAACATCTTCATCTAAAAAATATGTTATATTATTATTAAGTAGCAATTGAAAAAACTTGACATAGTCTAACTTAGACGCTTTGTTAAGTTGATTGTTCCAGATATTTAATTTATTTGTTGTATCTAAATTAAGTATAAATCGTTGCACTTTGCAACGTTCTGTATCTGCAGGAATCTGATTAGTAAAATTAAAAGAAATGTATAAAAGTGGATTCAAAAATGATTCAAAGAACCAATTTGCTTTCGATTCAAATGTTGACGGCAATTCCATATTTGAAATAGTCTTACCTTCTAATTTAAGATTTGAAAGAATTAATTTTCTAAACGATCCATCTTGTAGTTGAACATTCGCATTCGAATCACCAATTCCAGATAATTGCTGGATATTAGTATCTAATCTATTAATATCTGCTTTGATTTGTCCATAACTAGGAACATATACTTTGCTTATCTGATTATTTTCATCAATAACATCTATCTCAACTACGTCTGAATCCGTAGTTGTAATATTAGACAATTTATTCATTATCTCTAAACTGTTTTGATTAACTCGTAATAAGTTATTCAATAACGAAGATAAAGAATATTTTGTACTAAAATCTATATTTGTGTCTGCCATTTGTTATTAATTTTATTTGATTACATCTACATAAAATGTATATGATACTTCATTTACACAGGTTATTTCTAATATCGGTTTTGTCGTAACTAGATCAGCAATAGTTAAGGATCCGATTAAAACTCCATAGTTTCCAAAACCTTTTTTATTTTGTGAATCTGTTTTTAAGTTTATAGTATATGTATCCAAGTCAATATCGTCAGCAAATACGATTCTAAAGGTTTGTCCCTGACGCCATTTGTAATTAGTATCATTGATATTAATATTTAGATTATCATTTACCGTAGCAATTGTTGCACCAACATTTCTAAAGTAATTTGTATATTCACCAAGTACTAAAGTGTTACCATTTGCGATAGAACCTGGAGTATCGCCGTTATCAATTCCATATTCTAAATATCCTGATGTGTTAAGACATGTTACAAACGAATAGTATCCTTGATTTTTATTGATTATAGAAATTTGATTTGGTACTGAATTATCGATTGCAATACCAGGGCCTGGTTGAATAACATCTGTATTATACGTTAATTGAACATTTACCTTTCCTGTAAGTATATCATTAATGTTAGACGAATTTTGTCGTATTAAATCTAATAATGTAGTATCGTCTTCATAATTTAACTGAGCATTATTCAATCCACTTTGAAGTGCATCCATTCGAGCTACTAGTAAATCTATCGTATCTTGGGTAAAATAATATTGTTCTAATGTTGTTAATCTATTTTCTATATTTATTAATTCAATTTTTTGATCTTGGAACATATCAGCAGATTCTTGTAATCTAACTGATGCATCTGCAAATAGATCCATTCCGAATGTTAGATCTTCTCTAATAACAGTTTCTACACCAACATTATCGTTCTCTGTATCGAATTTTAAATTAAGCTTAAGTCCATATGAATTACCGTTAAGTTTAGTAACTGCATTCGGTTTAAATTTCTTAAAGTTTTTTAGAGTTGATTCGATTGTTCCATTTTCATAATCATCTATTACTAATACACCATATAAGTTTCTAGCGAAATTATCAGGATTTGAAACATCGTAAGTATCATAATATAATAAGCAAATATTAAATTCAAAATCACTAGCCATTGCTGATGAATTGAAGTTATCTATAGTTGTCATTGCTGGATCATTTGCTATAGGATAATAATCTTCTGGATTGAAATCTAATAGTACTCCATCTAATGAAGATATGTTTACAGGAATTGGAGTTCCGGACGGATATCCGGTCCAAGCAGTTCTTCCAACGATAGTAGTATTTCCAAATGTCGAGCTTAGGATATATTGATCAGAATTTAGATCATCATAAAATGCATCATTGCTTAATCCACCAGATCCAGAACCGGACTCTCTACCAAATAGATAGTTGTCAGCACCTTCCCAAGATTCATTTGGTTTAAAATTTGCATCTTCTTCAGTTTTAAATAATACGAGCGGCGTGTTACCATGACTTGTTGGTACGTGAATATAAATTTCAGAATAAGATTGGCCTCCTTTACTGATATTGTTTATAACTTCGATATCACCTAAATATTTTACAACCGGATCATATGGTGCATTAGGTAACGCAGGTATTTCTCGATATCTATTAGTAACAACAGATTCATTTGTTGTATTTGCATCTTGCCATTTGATAGCATTTGTATTCTTTAAAAAGTGCCAAAATATTCTTTCAGATGCAGTAGATAAAACGGTTTCGTCATAAGTTTCGTTGAAATTGTTATTGCTGTTTAAAACAAGTTGCTCAAAATTTAATGCGTACGATTGGAATGCTTGTGAGAAATTAAAGTTATTATCATCTCCAAAATCTACCGCGATAGGAGATCCAGCATATGAACCTCCGCCAAATGCATCTAACGCTTGCCACACAACACTATTATCGCCATTTTGTGGAGTTCTAACTTTAGGTAGCTTTAATAAAGCGTATTTGCTAAAAACAAATCGCGCATTGTCATCGGTAAAAGTCTTTGATATATCTTTTGCTGAAGATGCGAAGGTAAAAAACGTACCTCCCTGTACTCTTAGCGGTTTAAGAAGCGGTGTTGCCATTTAATTTTTTGTTTTTATATTAATATACAGTCGTTGCACCTATTGCCCACCATGTTGCTCCAGTAACTCCATCATCCCACCATAATCGAAGAGGTGCAGAAGATGGTGCACTATCGTCGGTGAATACCAAGGTTCCGATAGGAATTGTAGCAGGATTCATTGCCGTAAATCCAGCACCAGTCAAATTAGGTAAAATCATACCACCAACTATATCGGATGTTGCTCCAGGATCTCTAAAGTCCCATGTTGGATAATTTCCTGAACCAATCAAAGGTATATTTTGATTATTCAATTTTAAATTGTTTCCGATAGTAATCCAATTAGCTAATGGAAGTGTTATATTTCCAGAAACTAGATTTATATTTCCACTGTTTATGTTTAATGCATTGGTTAAACCAGTACCATTAATAACCATACCATTTGTTAGAATGTCATTAGCACTACCGTATAATGAATTATCAAATCGTCCACTGACGATATCGAATGCACTTAATACTGAATTTAACGCATCTTCTAAAGTTTTGAAGTTGTCGTTGATCGTAATTCTAGAACCACTAAGTGAATCAGTTCCTGCGATCGTTGTTGTTGTTACTGCCATGTTTTTAAATAATTTTTACAAATTCTTTTTTCGTTTTCGTTTTGATATTACCTTGGTTATCTGTTATTTGCAACTCTAAAGTATAACTACCTTTCTGAGTAAACATATAACTGAAGTAAGGATTATTATAGTATATATTCTCCCAATTTTTGTCATTTTCTTTAATCAACGTCCATTTCGGTGAAGTCTTACCAGGCATCGCCGATAAACTGTAATTAAATTGAATTTGAGTGAGCAATGGGAACTCTTTTGCATATTTATGTATTCGTAATGTATCCCAGTTCGAATTAGGTGTTATCGATCTTCCGCACATAGTTCCAGCAAATCCAGAAGTTCCACCAAGTACAGAATCAGTTGCACCAGTAATACCAATTGGACCAAATTTTACACATTCATAATCATTGCTACTAAAATAAGATTTAGAACCTTGTATTTTAATAGGAATTAATCCAGTCGGAGGTGGAAATGACGTAGTAGATCCAGTATAACCAGATGCACCATAAACAATATTCCATTCAAAATCTAGTATAGGCCCATTAATTCCGGTTGCACTTGCTCCAGCACTTGGACCGGTTGGTGCTTGACCTTGACTCATATATGTTAATTGTTGCCAAAGATCTGTTAACGATGTTGATCCAATTTGATAAGGCCAATGAGTAGATCCGGTTGTAATATTTCCATATAGATCAATAGATGTTGTCGGTCCAGGTAAATAAAGAGTACCACCACTCGATCCAGTCGCGAATATTTCGAAATGATATGGAATATCTCCCATATCTCCAAAATTAACCGTTTGATAAGTATCTGCATAATCTGATGAAGCACCATCAGTATAAATAGGTAGCTGAGGATAATAGTTTGCAACTTCAGGTCCTTGATATCTTAGATGATATTTCTTATTTGTACTAGGATCTTTAGATACAAACTGAATAAACGGATCTAACATATTCGTTGCTCCTACGTATTCTTCGTTATAATAAACTAAAAGGTCATTAAATATAGGATAATCGTTTGGAGCATCTTGCAAACCTTCATTAATTAGTCTCACAATTTCTTTATATGCTGTATCTCCGGTAAAAGAATTTGGATTTGGTAATATAATATGATCTATTATATAATCTTGTTCTATCCATCCAGGTCCAGTTGCACCGGTTTGTACATTAGGGAATCCTGAAGTTCCACCAGTTGCACCAATATCGCTCGGCGATCCATAGAAGTATTGATAAACATTGCTAGTCCCGGGTGCTAAAGGATCTATATTTTTCGCGATGTCTCCGTATTTAACCGCAGTAAGTCCAGTAATTTCAGTTAAGCTATTATATATTGCAAATTGTTTTGAAGAATTTAAAGGTAAAGGTTCTTCAGTAATTACAAATGCACCAAACGATGTAGTTGAATCGTCTATAGTTGGCGAATCTACTCGTATTTGTGTTATTTTTGGTCCAATACCTTCCCACCAAAGATGGCAAACATCTGTCCATGTAGTTTCTCCTTGTATTAAATTCCAATAATAAGAATCTAAATCATATAGGCCTGAAGAACCAGTTACTCCAGGATCAATAGGTAGTGTTGAAACCACATCACAGAATCCTTGATATTGTGGATCATTCTGTGTTTGATAAAATTCTATTCGATCGAGATCATTATATGTTAGATCTTGCATACGAACTTCTTCATTCTCTTGCAATGGCAAATCCCAATTGCTGTTATATACACTCCAATCTGGATATGTATTTTTAGACGGAGCTGGATATGTTTCGCTTTGTCTAAGGATAGTTTTATCATCCCATGTGTAATTACACTCTCTAGATTTGTAGTGCCCTATGAAGTCAATATCCTTTACGTCAACACACAATTTAGACTTTTCATAATATCTAGAGACACTACCAAAATGGTCGTATAATTTTAAATCGATTGAATATGTTCCAACGTATGGAAGTAATACTGGAAATTTCTTTCCATCTTCTAAACTTAATAAACCGCTTTCGATTTTCCATGTAGGATCTTGGTCATATATAATAGTCCAGTCCATTTCAAAGAAATTACGATATCCGACAGTAATCCAGTCATACATAGTTGGATTCACTGTAGGTCCAGTAGAACCAGTAAATCCAGTTGCAAACGTTGGGCCTGGAGGATGTAATGCATTACCTGGAGTTGCCCCATTTGCAAATGAAGTTCCGCCACTAGGTCCTGAAGAAGTTACACCAGTAAGTCCAGTATATGGATTAGTTGATCCTAATGGATAAGATGGTTCAGTATAAGAATAATCGAAATATGAATAGTTAATACCAAATGATGCACCCGGCGATTTGTAATCTAATATATTCCAATTTAATGAAGATGCCTCATTCCAATCTAATTCAAATGAACAATTTTCTAATAGGAACGGAGCAGCAATTGGTGCACATGGATAATCATTAAGATCTGCTACATTTCTATCATATCCATCAAAGTATCCCATGAACGCAGAAGCATAATATGACATACTAGTTGAACCATAATTGTATAAAATACTAGTTGCACCGGGTGTTGTGTACGATATAGGTCCAGCTAGAGTAGTTACAGTAGCTACAAAATTAGATCCGCTAGTTGGGCCTATAATATCGTTTTGGATAGCATATAACCAGGCATAATCAGGAGAGAATGATGCTCCGGTTGAAACATCTTGGCCTAATTCTTTAGATAAAGTAAACTGAGTCCACGGTTCTATGATTTGAGATTCCCATGTTGTAATAATGTTATCTAATATTTCACCATGAGTAAGTCCAATTGCTGGTGTTACATAATCTATTGAAAGTCCTGATACAGAATCAGTTATAGTATATTGATCACCAGCTCCAGATGAATCACTACCTAACCCAGACTGTTGAGTAACTCCGATAGCATACGAAACAAAATTACTTATTCCAGCAATATTCAAATCCGGCGGTACTTTTACACCTAAGAAATTATCAGCGGTCAAATCTTTAATTAAACTACATCCATCTTCTGGTGTAATTTTCACACATGGATTGATATTTAATTCTACATCATCAACTCTTAATAAATCTGACCATATATTTATATCGTATAAAGAATAATATACAGCTTCACCTACGATATCAACGATTTGTGCATTTAACGGTAAGAAATATTTTTTTAGCTTCTGTTTTAATGCGTATAATTTTATTAAAACCTCTTCATTTGAAAATAAGAATGCTTCTTCGACGATAGGCAATCCATCGTCATCATATAATCCACTATCTCGAGTGATATCATAGAATAATCCAAATTTAGAAGTTTTCTTATAAAGTTTAGATGGTATAAGACCACTAGATGCATTTGCAGTTTTAGGATTTGTACTAAATAAATCTTCGATAGCAGTTTGCTTATATCGATGTCGTTTAACACCCTCAGGATTTTCTCCTTTTAGTTCAGCTATATTTAACCAATATTCTTTTAATGTTAATTGGTCATATCCGAACCATTTTAGAATATTAATTAAAGCTTTATATGCACCAGTAAATGGAAATATGTTATCGAATTCTAGTAAAAGTTCTTTCCGCTTAGTATTTAATTTTATGTAATCCGGTAATGGTTCATTAATATCTACATCATCGAATATTTTATTATCAGAATTTTGAATAACTGCTCCTAAATTCTCGACCATTGTTTCTAGACGTTCATCTTCACCTTCAGTTTCACCATAGTATCGAATTTCACAAAAAACATGAGCTTTCGTAGTACAATTAAATGTGTTATATGGATCTTCCGTTAAATAAGTCGGATCAGTTAATTGGAGTGTTCTATTATATGAATCTTCTACATCTGATTGCAATCCAACTCGTAATGAAATAGCTTCATCTAAGAACGGTTGAACGCTTGAACCTGAATATACTAATTGACCGGTTCCACCACCGCCACTAGGTCCTACTAAATCTCCAGTGAAATCTCCAAGATCTATATCTAATTCGGTATATTTAGTAATGGTTGGTTCTGGTCCAGGATATCCAGTGATATCCCACATAAAAATCTGAGTTACATTATCCGTTGTTGATCCTGGAGTTTCATCAAACCAATTTGCAATGATATTTGTTGAGGTTGCACCAGGACATAATGTAGTCAAATTAGCTTTTTTAGGCTTTCTTAATCCTAACGATTGATTATTTACACCATCCCATACCTCTTCAAGAATATAAACAGGTTCATATCCAATAAGGTCAGCAGAAACTCTTGGTATATAAATAGATCCATTCCATTTATCAGCAACGGCATCATAACTGAAATTTAAGTCCTCACCATTCTTATTAAAAAACCTTAACCATGAATAATTTTGTCGTAAGCTCATTTAGTCTATATTCAAATCATTTTTAGGGACTGTATAATTAAAGAAGTTTCTGATAACTTTAACTGCATCTATATTGTTAACCATTATATTATTTATCCGTGTCAAAAAGCCAGCAACATTTCGATTCAAAAACATTCTAGGCATCATAGTCTTCTTTAATAAAACATCCTCTTCATGATAATTGAACCCAAGATTCTTACGTTTCTCTCCGAATTTTAAAGAGTTTTCATATATATTTTTAGGATTTTCGTTCATTGTTCATCAATTGATTTTTATTTTGATTCATAATCTGTATAGATAAATTCTCGTCGATTATTTCGTCAACTACTATATTAACAGATGAAATATTATCATTTTTAATATCTATGCTATAGTATACGTTTTCTCGATCAGACCATCCACCTCGCATAATTGGTAATTCGTTCAATCCTATTACAATATCTCCAAATTTATCTAATCCTAAATTTGGATCTTGTATAACATCACCGGCTGAATTTTTTCCTAACGTCACCTTAGTTCTGATAGCTTCTTTAATGGAACGTATTTCATCTATTTTATAAGTTGTCTTATAGTAATATCCATTTCTCATAGCCTCTTCGTTAAGTTGAGAAACAAATTGTAGGTTAACGCTATCCACACCGCTAACACCTTCTATTAATGCGATCAAATCAGATTTTGGTATTTTATCTCTACGTTGAACACTTAAGAAATACTGAGATAATAATGCTATAATATCTGCACTTAACGTAGCTTGATCAACTCCATCAAATATTCTAAGAATAATATTCACTGCATATCTAGTAATTATAGGATCTACGACGCTTAATTCAGTCGAAACAATCTGTCTACCGCTTCGTTGAATATATGTATATAATGCAGTTTTTTCATCCGAATCTAAATAAAAGTTAGATTCGTTTGTCGTAAAATAATCAGAATCTTTAGATAATCTACTTTGAACGTTCGGTACTAAGAATAAATAGACTACATTATCATCATCTATATAATCATCACCATACGTTGTATATGCATCGACATAAGAATAATCAAATCGAGATAAAAATGCAACATAATTATCCGGATTTGCAAGAACTAATGCTCTAGATGTACGAGGTGCAATTAATCTTGTGAAATTTATATCTTCTTGTGAAGATCCTAATATAAAAGGTTTATCTATACCCACATTAAATACATCATTTAAATCTACTTCTTCATTGATGTTACTTAGACCCTTATCATCAAATTTCCATTGCAGAATATCCGATGCCGCGAATAAATTACCTCTAACACCCATTGTTTTAATATACCTAACCATTACCTGCTCGGCTAAAGCTGGAACATATCCAAAATCGTCATTACCAAAATAGATATCAATACCACCGTTAATCCCAGTTTTGACTATAGCGCTCTTCTCGCCTTTAGTCATATCATATAATGAATCTGCAATTCCAAATTGATCTCCGTTTACAAAGACTTCAACTGTATCGTTTTCTATTTGAATTGCTGAACCGAAATTATAACTTTGAAGATTATTTCCAGTAGCTACCACGGATTGTTCTTCAACTTCACCTTGAATGGCTCTAAATTTATATATTGCATTTGTAGTCAAATCTATTTTGATACGTTCAGTTGAATTATCCACCTTCATTAAATATTCTAATCCGGTATTTACATTTATAATTTTAGTATTGTTATAAACATATACAAATGGTGTTCCAAGTTCTCCAGCTGCTCCAGGTTTTATATTAAGCGCTAATGTCCCTCTTGCACTTATTGCTCTAGTTGGATTATGACCAGCTAATCTAGCTAAACCATATATAGATTTTTCTTTAAACGCAGTATAAATGTTTAATTCAACTAAAGCATCCTCTATGTAAAAGAATACGAGTTGAGTTAAATTCTGTACGACTGAAAGTATTTGGCCGAATGGAGATGCCGGAGTGAAGACCGTTCTAGCTCGGTTATAGGTTTTTACTAAATACTCTTGAGCACCGTTAACCAATGCACTATAGGTTATCTTGCTTTTATCTAGAAAATCATTATTTTTATTATTAGTTGCCATTCATTAATGTATATTTTATGATATGAGAATATTAAATTTATCTCGGTTATCTATTACTATATTTACTTCTGCAATATCTCTAATACTTCCTGTATAAAACGTTGTGTTAACTGTATAAGGAAACATCGACGATAATGTACAATATGCATTTATTTGCTCCACTACTACGCCATTCAATTCATTACCAGTCGTTTGATATGACCAAATAAACTCTTCTAAAGATGCACCGAATTGTATATCACCTAATACCATCGTTTTAGATGTAAATAAACAACTTTCTATTTGTTGTTTAAACATTTCCAGCATATCATCTAATTCAAGTTGATCCGGCGTAAAGTTTGGATCGCTTTCGCTTCTGTTATAAATGTCGTTACGCATTGAATCTTATAATATTTTATTATATTTATCTTATTTATTATCGTTACCTGATGTGAAGAACCAATCCATACCCTCATCGTTCTTAATTTCTTCTTCAATTTTTTCTAATGCAGTTTGGCCTTCGTCTCTTAGTAAATCATAATTAATCGTTATCCCACCGGGAAGATTAAACGCAAACGTTCCTAATATTCTAGATAATTGTGTTTTTGCTTTTGCACAAACATATCTAAAAAATATCTCATCTTTATATAAGTATCCTATAGGAAGTTCTTCGTAAACCGTTAATACTACATCATTTTCTGGAACTTCTCCTAAAAATACAAGTTCTTTAGAGTTAGTATTAAAATTATAACTAATCGGATGAAATAAGATATGACTTGCAAGATCTATCCAATATTGATAAATTGTAGAATACATTAATGCCTCAGTAGAACCATCAATCGTATAGATATCCTTGAATAAAACCTTTTCTAAAGAAAAATCAGGCATACTTTTAAGAGGATTGTATAAAGAAAATCCATCATCTACTTGTCTAACTCCGATTATTGAAAATATACATTCGGGTAATTTGATAGTTCCAAATTGTTTGAATGATGGTATATTTTTAAAATTTTCTTTAGGAATAATGTAATATCTTTCTTGAACTGAGTTTTCATATTTCTTATAGAACCATTTCGCAGCATATTTTATTAACCGCATTAATTCAGGCACTGGTACACTAAATGGAAGTGCACAAGCAACAGTTAATTCTTGTTGAATTTCTGCGATGAATTCATCTTGCGGCATTTGGTTAGGCGCTATCTGGCCACGATAAACATTTGCAAACTTTGAATTATTAGGATTAATATTTGAACTCTCTGGCATATTATTTAATTTATTTCATATAGACTTTTGAGTAGTCTACAGTTTCAGTTTCTTTAGATATTTTTGCATGGTTACCTATTCTTCCGCCTATTATTTTTCCACGAACTACAGAACAATCAATAGTTGATTGATCTCCATTTATAAAAGTATCAGTTATCTCACAGGTTCTATTAATATATGTATCCCGTATCTTAGATTTTTTGACCTTACTGAACCTATAAATGTTAGATCTCATAATCGTTGAATTAGCTAATTTACATTCAAAGAAATTACAATATGATGCTAATTCGATTTCTAAATCACATTCAAGGAATTCCCATTTATCAATTTCATATACATGGCCTTTAAAACCTTTACCTTGTATTTTAGAAAGCTCACTATCGTAATTGATCTCGCCTTTAGTAAGATTTGAGCCTGATAACAAATCAAATATATCATCTCGAAATTTCACATATTTGGATTTCAAAATTTGATCATTATCATCTAGATCTACAGTGAGCTTAATATCTGGATATGCTTCTTTAAATCGTTCCGGGGATTCATATGCATTTAATACCCTATCGGATTGCTTTATTATCTTGGTTAAAGTCTTCTTATTAGAATCTGTATATGATGGGCTTTCTAAAACTCTTTGCAAAAAGGAAATATAAACTCCAATTAAATCTAAAGCCTCTACCATTTTGTATTCATATTTCTCACCGCCAATATAACGAAATCTTACATTACCATCTTTTACATCATCGAAAATAACACTAAAGTATGATAGTGTTGGTAATATATAATTAAAGTCATTTATATTAACATTATCTGATCTATAAAATTTATTCTGTGGTGTTATTGACTTAATGGATTTTACATATATTGAATTCTTTTGGCTAGGGAACATTCTAAATGGAATATCTTCATTAAATTCTAGAATAAATTTCAGAATACCTAAGTTTTTAACGTCAAGACCTGAAATATGAGGATCAAATGATATATCAACGTTACAAATGCAACTCGCATCTGTATATCCGAATTCCTTTATAACGCTGAAAGCAGATATAAGAACTATACGCGCCCTAGAGTATGTTAATTTATCTGTATAGAATCGATATCGTTCTTTACCAAATCCGTAACTACGAACAACGTAGAATTTATTTGAAGATGGTTTAAAATTATCTTCATCTACAATTTCTATTTTTTCTTTAAGTATAATTGCAAATTTCTCTACAACCTTTTCAATACTAAATTTACAATAGAAATCTAAGTCTAAACTAATATATGTTGATGCATGTATTGTTTTATCTTGAAAGCTATTAAAGTCCATGTTGCGGAATATTTTAATTATATATTCCCACTAAATTTTGAAGAAAATCTTTTTGCTTTCTACATCAATTTTTATTAGGTCAACCGTGATCAGATCTCCTTCTTTCATCGCAGCTAAATCGATATAATCAGGGATATCTGAAATATGTAATAGGCCAACGATTTTAGGTTCTAATTCAATGAACATACCATATTTAGTTTTCTTTCGTATAGTTCCTTGTACTTGAGATGGAATTGTATATCGGCCAATATTATCCCATGGATCGATTTCCGGTACAAATTGCAATTGTGATAACATTATTCTATTATCTCTAGTAACTTCTTTGATTACAAACTTGATTTCATCTCCAGGTTTTAATGATCGATCATTAAATGCTTGTTGAGTTTCATCATCTAAATCTGACTTATGAACGAGGCCAGTTAAACAATTATCAAATTCACAGAATATTCCGAATTTTGTAGTTCCTGTTATAAACCCAGATTTTCCATCACCAGCATTTAGATCTTCAATAGCATCGGGTATAAGTGATTGCAAATAATCTCGATGAGAAACTACTATATAATCTTTATCTTTTGCATAATTAATCGGAACTACATATATTTCCTTTCCTAAAAGTCTATCAAAATTCACGAGTTTGTTAACACCACCTAATGAACCTGGCATAAATACCTCAACTCCATCGATATCTAAGAAATAACCTCCATGAATTAATTCTTTTACTTTTGCAGGAAATGCAATACGTTTACCGATCGAGTCATGTATTTCTCTATGTTTTAAATGTTTAACAACCTCGGTATAAGATGCTGATATGCTCCCAGTGTTTGAAGTTAAGTCAACCGATTTTAAAAGAACTTCCATAGTTGCACCTTTAACAAAATTATCTTTGTATTCTGGTGATTCTTTATGCATATCTAATATAGCAGATTCTCGCCACCCTATATCAAGATAGGCATACCGGTTATTTACATCAGTGATGCAACCTTCAACAATAGAATTTGTAGAAGGCTTAATTAAAGCTTCGGTAGATTCTATTAAATCTAAATATTGTTGTTGTTTTTGAGGATCTTTATCGTATATAATATCGACAGAATTGTAAATTTTATTCTTTCTTCGATATTTAGGACATGATCTTTCGAGAGATTCCCAATCAAAATCCTGATCAGGGGTAATTGTGTTTGTTGGCATTTATTTTTAGTTTAGGTGTTAATAAGTATTATATATCTTCGTTAAACTAGCTTTCCTGGAGGAATCGCCGGAATTAGAACAGGAGCTCCAACTGCAGCTGGTGTACTAGTAAGCGGAGGTGTTATTATTACTTGTGCACCTTTAACATAACTATCTACAGAATCTGATACAGCAGCTGCTATTGCTGCAGCAATAAATGGTTGTATATCTTGCATACCAGTCGCGAAAGCAACGGATGCTAGTTTTTTAGCAATTCCAAATGAAGGAATAACTCCAGCATTCTCAAACGCTAGTTTTTGAGCCGCTTGAAAGTTATTCATAGATTTATATGCAGTATCATATATTCCAGCCTTTAGCTTCGGATCCGCTGATATTTTAGCTTTAATTTGAGTTTCTAGTAATGATTTTATTAATGGCATATTATATGTTATTTAGTTTTTACTATTGGTGCACCGTTCCCTGTACTTAATTCGTATGATGTCATAGGTTTCATTGGCGGCGATGTTGCAATCCCTAATACTCCTATATGTGTATGGGCATTGAATAGCGACATAAGTCTATTACCTAGAACAACATCTTCAGATGCACCTTTCCCTAATTCTATTGAACTTGCAGCATCAATAATAACATCCGGTGCTTTGACTGTGACTTTAGTAGATGTTTCTACCGTGATATTACCATCATTAGTTAAATCAACTTTATCGCCATTAGGATTTGTTATTAGTATGCTGTTGTCAGGTTTTATATTAATAACTGACTCTCCATAATCAATCATCAGACCTTTTCCGCTAGTGAAATATACTTTGACGGCATTATCAGTATCATATATAATAGAATGTGCTCCACGATCTACACCTACCTCTTCTTTAAGTTCATCAGAGATCCTCTGTTGACACGAATATGTTGGACAATATATATTACCATTATCAAATTGTACATTAACTACACTGCCTAATTTTGGTACGGAAAAACTTCCACTACCGGAATTAGAACCTCCAGAATATCCATTTCCTGGAGTCGCCCACGGAATAAGTGCTACTTCAAGACCCTCAAAAAATCCATATACTTCAACTTTAACTCGACCTAAATTCAACGGATCTTCAACATCTACTACAATCCCGCAGTATTGTGCATCTCTAACGTTATCTACTAAAAAATCTTTTACTGTCGACTGCATTATTCGTATATATTTCCAGAAGGCTTACCTCCCGTGTTTTTTAATGATTCGCCAGTATTAAAGTTTGCTGGAGGCGGAGTTCCAGTGGTGTTAAGTTTTGATGGTCCTGTATTAAAATTCCTTGGCGGTGGAGTTCCGGTGGTATTTTTAAATGATGTATCAAATATATTATTCAGGCCTTCTAGTTTTGATTCGATCCATTCTTTTGCATCTTGGAAAATATTAAGGCCTTCGAAATCGACTCCTAATTTATTCAGTAATGATCTACCAGCATCAGCTAATACGCTTATTCCAGCAGCTCCGGTTAAATCAGCTGCACTAAAACCATATACGTTACCAGCAAATAACCCCTTGGTGGCAGCTGCAGCTGCATTTTTTATTCTCACTTGTGCTGCTCCTGCTACAGAATTTCCAGATACATTATCTAAAGTTGTTTTCTTTTCCTTTTCAGCCTTGGCAGCATTCACTTTAGTTTCCTTAGCTGCCTCAGAGCTTTCTCCTGATATATTTTCTACCGTTGCCGAATACCGTTCATCTTTTTTCAATTGTGCTTTCCTCAGTTCTCCTTGCTCTTTTATAGAACTATCAGCTCCAGCTGGAGGCGAGGTATCGGCAGGTGTTATCGGAGGTTTTTGTGCCTGAGTTGGAGGCTCTCCTGGCTGAGGATCATCTAATACAATTTTATTCATATTAATTATATAGCCATCTGATACTCGATTACGATCCCAGAAATTATAGCTGTTTATTTCCTCAACCTCTTTGTATTTTATTGAAAATTTCTGAGTTACGTCAGAAGGTTCCGTATTAGATATGCCATCTAAATGAGATCCTTCATCCATATCAAATTCACAAAAATCGAATGTAAAGCAATTGCGAGTTGTGCTCATCGGAACTCCTAACACGGTATTAACCTGTGGTACAATAGGATCGTTAATGGTTTCATCCGGGCCTGTTAATCTTTCTATTAATTTAGCATTAGACAGTGCAGCCTCGCCTTGAATGTTACCACCATAACCATAATTAACAGGATTATCTGGCGGTGAAGATGCTATCGAATTAGGATTACTAAAATATCGAGCTTCATAAACAAATACAGTTAGTTTAAATTGTCTTAGATTTTTTGGTACAACCTCTCTTCTATACTTCCAGTCAAAACATGCCTTTCTATAATAATCCATCAACGCAGTTATACGTAAATCGACAGATTCAGCACAAGCAATTTCTAATTTCGCCTCTTCACCAAGATAAGGTTTAGTATAATCGCGCTTCCAGGCTTCCTTCAAACCAGTTATTGATTGAAAGTACCAAGGCGTTTGTGAATTAATATTGCTCAACAAATAAACAAATTTTTCTAGATAATATAGACGTTGCTGATCGTTGATCATTTTTAAATAGTTCGCGGCTGTATTTCCAGGAGCTTCATTGATATCTCTCGTTGCACCAAATAATAATGGACTCAGCGGGGTATCGAAATGAAAAAATAATTTGAACCCGAATACAGTCGGGTCTTGAATTCCTAAAAATACATTCTTCGTATAAAACAAATTAGTTTTTACAAATGCATTTTTTGCGCTATCTTTAAATCTAGTTGCAGCCATTAATTATCTTTTAATTTTCCTGGAATAGGCCATTCTCGACGTAACAGTCGTAACGATTGAGCAAGCTTTCCAGTTTCTTTACTATATGTATATGTCATCTCAGAAATTACGTAATATCCTGAGAGAAATTCGTTTTTTACTAATTGATTCGGTTCATCATAATTAACCGGTCCTTCTGCTTCTGCTTCATCTCCTGCATTCTTAGGTTGTTCATTATCGCCTAATTGCTCATCTCGATTTTTTTGGTTTTTATTATTAACAGAACCCATAGTATATATTAATACAGGAATTCTTTGATATCTGTATAAAGACCAATTAATAACCTTTAATTCAATATCCATAACCATTTTAGCGATTTCTCGAGTATTACCAAAATTACTTGCAATTGCATACATATAATTTCCATGAACATTTTCAAATTCTTCTGACGGTTGCTTTCCTAAATATTTAATTTTGTTATTTTGTCTCCAAAATTCTTCATCTATACGCCCTCTCAATGGAATTTTCTCGCCTTCAGTTCCTGGGGTATTTAATGGTGTAATTAAGAATTTTTCTAAACCACCAGCATCACCACCAGCATTATTTTCATTAAGATTCAAATATCGCAAGTCTCTAGCATAACCATTGCTCATCCAAATATCACCAGAATTATTGATTAAATTATATGAGTCAATATGCATATTTGTACCTACAACATCCTGTCCATTACTCAACAACAAACTCGCGGTCATACCGACAGGATCTGCAGTAGATCCGACTTGCAAATCAGTATCTATAGCCTGAACCGCTGGGACTGATTCCATTTCATCTACTTCACTAAATTGTTTGTTTATATTAACCATGCACAAATAATAATGAGTATCTATATACGATGTAAAGAATGAATCATCGTCTTTATATGCACTTGTTGTTGTTTGAGAAATAAATTCCTGTCTAGATTGCTGTGCACATATCCGATTCATTGCATCATCAGTGCCATCTTCGTTGGATGCAAATCCTAATCCTAATCCTTCTGCACATTCTATTAAATGATCAAATGAATTACCGCTAGCGAATCCTTGTAAAACATCTGCAGTAAGTAAAGGAACTTTCATAACGCATCTAAATGTATAACTTGCCGGTGTTGATCCTTCTTCAGGTGTTGATGTTATTGCTTCAATATCAAAATCTATACGAATCGGCCGGTATTCTTCTATCGGTCGAGGTTTAATATATAATGAAACCACATCGCCATCTAATGGATAAGTGATATCAGTAAATTTACTAGCCGTATCAGTAATTTCAAAAATTGCACTTGGTATAAATGAATCAAGTTTAAGAGTCATGTTATCAATTGATTCTTGACCAACTTTAATACTACCTATTTGTAGCATAGGATAAATACCACCTTCCACTGACGATTGCTCTACTGTTTGAGAATTATTTTTTGCATCTGTTTCTTTTTCGGCCTCTTCTCCGCTCTCAGCTTCAACAAAAACCTCATCAACCGATATAGTCGGCTCGACAATAGTTAATATATCTCTATCTATAGTAGCCATTATTTAGGTGATTGATTTGCTGGATTTGATCCATTCTTAATTTGTGACTTACTTTGTTTGCTTTTATACTCTGCAAAAACTAATGCTCCACCTTTAGTTGTTAATGCACTTTCTCCAGGTTTTAATTTATTCGATGGTGTTATCGTAGGAGATCCATTTTTCTTGGAATTAGCCAATTGCTGCAATTTCTTTAAACGCTCCTCAGTAGGCTTACTAAATCTTGCATTATCTATAAATGAACGTTTTACCGCCGATATTTCTTTGTTAGTAGCCATAGGCTTTTTATAGAAATATTTAAACTGCTCAAGGTTAGGAATCAATATAAGATCACCGGCCTTAATAGAAAATGGATTAGATATACCATTGGCCTTTAGGATAATATCAGTATATAAATCAGTACCATACGCATAAAAGGATATTAAATCCGGTCTCATTGCATAATCTTCAGTTACCTCGACGGCTCGATCAACATTAAATCTAGTTGAACCAAAATCTGGTTTTAACGTAGGTTCAGATAAGTCCGTCACGGTCTTATCAACACCATAGTAATTGGTTTTGGTTATTCGTTTCTTGAGCTTTAAGTATTGTAAATTTATTGCCATATTACGTAGTCCATTTTTGTGCGTTAGCCACGACACCAGCAGCATGATTCGGAAACCTGTGCGCGATATTTGCATCAAATGCCCGAGTGTCTTCGGCTAATTCTTTTTTGTCAGCTTCTGATATATTTCCATGCGGATCTTGTTTTCTAGCTTGTACTTGATCTCCATTACCGCCAAAGTCCGGTCCAACTTGGCCAGAATATGTTTGTTTTACATAATCTAACGCTGATGAATATAACCTTTCTGCATTATTAGGAACAAACATCATTTGAACATCATCTCTATCTCTAGATCTAGCAGGTTTAAGTGTACATTCAACTTTTAATTTAGTTGGAAAATCATCCTTATCTAAAGGTCCTAATAACTGTATCGAAGTATCTTCAAGTATCATATTACCTAGAGACATAATCGGCCTTAATGGATTTCCGATAGTAATATGCCATTCGCCGGTATCTTCACCTGTTAACAAAGCCATAGTAGCTTGTGCTTGAGGTCTTCCCATTTTATCCATTGCACCACCAGCTGCCCTAGATGCAATATTTCCACCAACGCTTTTCATTGCGTTACCAATACCCTCCATTGATAATCCAGCTCCTCCGGTCAAATCATCTAATCGACTCGACATTCCAGTAACCATTGAATCTAAAAACCCACCAAAATCTCCTGCCGCAAGTTTGGCCATTCCTTCCTCTCCAGCTAAAGGATTAGAACTCTTTGATCCTCCAGTATATCTAATAGCACCACCCCAAAAATCTCCACGATTATACGTAACCATTAAAACATTCATTATTAAATCTAAAAATGCAATTTTACCATTTATACCGTCGATAGATCGGTTTTCATATTCAAAAACTATTTTTAAAGATTGCGTAAAAAAAAGGCCTCTGTCTCTAACTTGCATTGCATCAACTACGTTTATAGGACCTAAAGTCTTGTTGGTCATATTTGAATATGGATCACTGTTTGCATTACCTTTCAATGCAGCCTTAGAACCTTTACTATCGGTTGCACCAAGTATCTTTCCAACTAAACTACCGTCTCCGGTTCCTTTACTGCCTCCTCCTGATTTAGCTTCAATACTTGACTTATGTTCTTTCCATTTTAATTTAACATTAAACTTTAATAAGTCATCCATTTTATTTGATTCTCCATCCATCCATGCAACCATACGGCCTACATCAGGAGTTGTCATATTTTTACTATTAATTAGATTGTCAGTTACTGGCATACCAAATCGTCTAAGAGTAACCATATAGTTATTTGGAACCCTTCCGTAGTGTTTGCAATATAGGAAATCTTCCCAAGCATAATCGATGCAATTAACAGCAGATCCTTGTCTGGCCCAATTAATAATAGTAGCTGCGGTTGGATTTCTACGTGCATCATTCATCGCCCATCCATCGTCGGATTCAAAGTAATTAGTTGATTGAGTTCCTGCAGCTCCACCATTTGCACCGTATGGACCGGAATAGAAAAACGTATAGTATCTATTAAATAATGCTTGAGTTCCTTCGTATACACTTCCAGTTGATCCTGGCGGCTGTGATATTGGGCCAGGCAATGAATATGGAACGCGTATTTGACTAGTTCCGGAGTTTGCAACACCGTATTGATATCCTTTATAGTCTCTGCCGGTTATGATTGCTTGAGAATTGTCTGCCATTATAATTGGTTAGATTATTTTATTATAAAGTATATATCACAGAGTTTTTGTGAATTCATCCCACGTCATCTTAATATCATCTACCTTATCTATTATCATTCTTCTTAACCTATTATAATATTCGGTTTTTGAAGAGAATTTAAGAATACCTGAATAAGAATTTCTAGTAGAAAGTTCTCTAAGTTCTTTCATATTACGACATATTAAAAAATCTTGCAACTTATTAAAAAGATCAATCATATCTTGTTTATACCGCGTCGTGTGTATAGAATCAACTACAACATAGAATCTAGAATCTTCTTTGTCTAAGTAATTTTGTAATGAATCTGTATTCGTGACATTATTTGTATTTATGAAAAAGGGCCTAGGTTTTGCACCAAAAGCTTTTGGAAACTTGCTATTCATAAAATGCTCTTTGAGGAAATGAATGCTATCGTAAAATTTTATTATTTTTACTAAATATAATGGATTATGCTCATCGTATTTAATATCTTTAATAACAACCTTGATTGGGATAAATACGTTTGGCTGGTTTGCAGATGATATTAAAGCATGGGCAATAGATCCTTTGTCTATTAATTTATGCTTTATCATGATTTATTATTTGTATAGTATCGAATTCATGTTTTATATCATCTATATCGTCATCATCAATTAGCATAAGTTCATATTCTAAATTTTCCTGATATCCAATAACTCGTTTAATAGACTTAATAACATCTAATTCTAAATTCTCTAAGAAGTAATATATTTTAGAAACTTTATTTCCATTTATAACATTATTGATACGTTTAACTATATAATATTCAATAACCGATCTATCTGGTACATTTTTATAGACGTCATTGTTTTCTAACTTAGCCATAACATCATGATAGTTAATTATCTCCACATCTCTATTCTTCTTAAAGTTTTTATTAAATTCCTTTAAAGAACAGTGCACAATAATAAATTTCTGTGTTAGATTTTCAGTTTCTGTCATATTTTCAGTTTCTCAATTAAAGTTTTAGCAGACTCAGCTTCAGTGAGTTCTTTCTGAAGATTCTTCAAATCTTTAAGATCGTAAGATAATGACTTTATTATCCTATTTAATTCTTCTAAATTCGGAGTGTATCGTCCTCCCCACGTAACTTCAAAATTAAGTACGGTTTGATCAAATTTATTTCCTAAGTTTACTCCTAAATCATCACAAACTTCATACAAAAATTTAGAAGTATTAGAAAACTCTGGATCATCGTCAGTTTCATATACAGTAATAGATCCGTGATCTGATCCAGCACCATTGTAATTATCATCTGATACTGTCTTAATTATACCATTAGATGCAATTTCAAGTTTTATCGTTATCATTTTCAAAATTATTTACGTGTAGATTAACACAATTCGAACAAATGGTAGACTTAACGTCCTTATTACCAATTTTACACATTTCTGAACATTCTTTACATTCTAAATACCAACTGAATCCATTATCATTCCATTTAGTACCTTCTAAATATTCAAGGTTATATCCATTTAGATTTTTCATGTCAATTCGTCGTTTACATCAGAATGTAATGACCATATTTTTTGATTATCATACCAGTCTTCTATGGATTTATCTATTTGCTTTTTAGATTTGCCTTCGAGCTTAAGTTTATCTCTAAGGTCCACTTCCTTCTCTATTAAAGATTCCTTTTCAATTTCGAGAGATGTCCTTAAATCATCTAATCTCAACTGTTTACCTTGAGTTCTGAACCCATCCTTCATATTATTAAAAGATTCGGTTGTAAAAATATCTCCATCAATAGTTTTACCTATTTGGTTTTTCATCATTTTTAAATAGTGACGTCGTTGTTTACGTCTTTCGCTTGCTGCCATCTTCGTTAGTTTTAGTATTAAATGTTAAATTAGGTTCATTGCCTTTGTCATTAATTTCTCGCTTATTATGCTTAATGAATGCAATTAATTTATTCTTAGTTTCTATACATTCCTCTAAAGAATCAAATGTGATAGTCCCATCTATGCTATTAAGAGTCATGTTGTTAGTAATTTATAGTTTATATATTGGCTTACTTTTTTGACCGGTTGGCCTTTGGCGAAGTATAAAACCATTCAGATAAAGCCACTTTAATCTTCTCGATAAGAAATTCTTTAGGATCTTCGATTTTAGAAACGATATATTCTGCTTGAATTGTTAATATATCTTCATCCCAAGAATTTTGCAACACATCTATAAATTCTTTAGACGGTAGATCCATTTGAATCCTAGTATTTAACTTAGTCTTTTTAGTTTTAGCTTTTTCTAATAGTGGAATGATCGGAGATGTAATGTTATGAACATCAGGTTTATCTATATCAGTAGAGTCAACAACTTTTTTATTAGGTACAACAGAAGCAGCTAATGGATCATCGAAATGAAGAACTGGATTTTCTAAATCGATCTTCATCATAAACTCACCTAGAACAGCATGATTACAACGTTTACCGCTTTTAAAAAGAATAAACTTATCATCGGTAGATTTAACAACCTCGACAGTTCCTTGATTATCACCTTTTATCCATTGATACTTCTCAACTTCTTCGTTTATTTGATTAGACATAATATTGTTTTAATAGTTATATGATGAATATACTAAAAGGTTTCAGTATAAGGCTCATATTTTAAACACTAAGGTTTTCCCAGCGGGTATTGAACTTTTTCTAATTAAATGTTCTAAGCATTGGAACCGCCCGGTAGATTTTAAATAGTTTTTATATTTATCAAACATCATATTAAGTTCATCATAATTTATTACCCTATGCCAAATATCCGCATAAATAATGTCATACTTTTGTGTCGGTTTGTACTCCCATGCATCAGCTTCGATTAATTTCCAATCGGGTTTTAAAAAAATTGAAAATTTATTTATTATATTTTTATCATTTTCAATAATTGTCGTTGATGTTACTTTATCGGTTTGATGTCTAGGAATCCATAACGGACCCATTCCTAAATATAGTACATCGCCGTAAAATTCGTCAATTGCAACTTCAGAATATACCTTTTGCATAAAATTATCGCTTTCATACATAATTAGAAAATTGCAGTGGTATCGTGTACAACGGTATCAAGTTTACAAGTTATACTCCATACACATTTTTTAGCAGCTAAACCAGTTACGTTAACACTTAAATGAGCTTTATTAGCTGCTACCGGAC
>Ga0210003_1001071_pt1 | contig 24358 bp, 17 predicted proteins | sample LantaG_FD_182804 | JGI IMG/M metagenome (GOLD analysis project Ga0210003, IMG submission 182804) | Deep subsurface microbial communities from Baltic Sea to uncover new lineages of life (NeLLi) - Landsort_02402 metaG (SPAdes) (version 2) | ecosystem: Environmental > Aquatic > Marine > Oceanic >... | reverse complement strand
AGCCGCACAAGTAGATTCTGTCTTCGTCAATGGAAAAGAATTCCCTCGTCTTTTGGATACATTCAAACACATCTTCTCTGCCGATACCTGTAAACCATACCGACCCGCGTCCGTAGGGGCCTATCTGGACCATGGATTTGATATCCGGTGCAAGTATCGGGCCATCCCGCAGACCATGCAGTGTCACCAATAAGGGCCACGACCGGCTGGTAGTATAACCCTTCGGCAACCTTGCTAAGAAAGGTTGAAAGCTGCCGTCGACCTTACTCTTGAAAGTAAGGCTGAGCACGCAGTCGTCCGGAAAGGCCGGCACACTTGCACGTTTCTTTGCCGGTCCTGCGGCGGCGCCATTCAAATTCAACGCCATCGATAACTGCGCTGCCAGCACGACAGTCAGTCGGAGCGCTTTAAGAATATTGTTAACGTCGGCACACATCAGGTAAGTTGGGGCATCTGATATACCAGGACATCCTCGAACCTGTCATTGATTCTTGCATCGCCCGGCAGAAGGGCGATTTGCCGGCCGTCGAGTGTTTTAATGATATCTTGCTTTATCGTGTCACAACCGAGGCAGTAACAGTACAGTTTTTTCACACCCAGACAAACGGACTGTGTTGCCGTCGTGCAAACTAAAAGGTCGGCGTGCTCAACGTAGCTGTCGTACACATAGAAATCAAGCACCGCTATGTGTCGCCTGGCCTGGCCGGCGAGCCGGCTGACATGCGCGATTCCAGCGACATTTTCACGCGTTCCCGAAACAAGCACGCTGGCAAAGCCGCCGTGTCTTGAAAACCAGTTCATCATTTCGGGAAACACTGAAAGAAATCTGTCGGGTTCAACGTACTTACTTGAAAAGATGTTCCGGCGAAAATCGAATGTACAAATGCTGCCTGGATAAGCCATAAGTCTGCAAATCTCCGGCATATCGCCCCAGACCGCCGGCCGGATTCGCAGGAAATTACGTTCGCCAGGGTACCGCTCTTCCAACTTCTCCTCGGAACTCAAAACGCGCCGCATCACAATCCCGCTATATCGACTAAAACCGAGCTTTTTATAAAAACCTGTAACATTTTCATCTTTTGAAACGCCCAGATATACGGCCTGAATACGCTGCTTCTGAAGGAAGTCAACCGCGCAGCGGACCAGCTTTGTGCCGATGCCGTTGCCGCGATACTCGGCAGCAACACCGACAGGTCCAATGATGGCAGTACTGGCGCTCTTCCGAGCGTATAGACACGCAGCGACCCCTACAATAGCCTTTTCTTGTCTTGCTATGAAAAATGTGCAAACCAGTGTCTCAGAATATGCGCCCGACAGCGCCGAGCGGAAACTATAGTCACCATACTCGAATATCTTCAAAAGCAGAGATTCAATCTCCCAGGCCAGCGCCGGAGTCACCGGCGCCGCGAGGCGGCAAATCTCAATATTTTGCTCTGTCAGTACATCTGTGCTCAGAGTTTCGCTCCTTTAGTACGCCGGCGCGTCTGCGCCGAGTTCTGGTTCTCTGTTGTCAGAGCGAGGTCTGAACAATAGTACGCAGCCGTATGCAGCGCCGCTGAACACGAGTATGGCAACCGCGCGAAGCAATGTGAAGTGACTGATGACTGCTTTGCCGCCCCCGAAGCAGGCGCAACTGATGTCAAGACCGCGATACAGAACTGAGGACAACACGTATGTGAACATCGCAGCCATCGCCATGCTTGCCAGCAGCGCGCCGCCGACGAAAATCCCGCCCACCAGACAGATTCCCACCAGCAGCTCCAGCCAGGGAAGCATAATCGCCACGAACATACCAAGCTTTGGTCCAACCAGCTCATACTCGTAAACGCTGGATAAGAAATCATAAGGTTGACGTATTTTCGCCACAGCGCTGTAAAGAAAGAGACAGCCGAGAACTATTCTTACAACAAACGAAAAACCCCGGAGTAATGGTCTGTGTTTCAATTGCTCGAACTTCATAACGGTGTTTCCCCTTTCTTTCGTACCTGGTTGCCCGTTCGCGCCGGCCTAACAAATTCAGCGCCTGTGGTCCTGTGGCTGACCGGAATACTAACAAGCCGAAAGCTGATACGCCGACGAGGCTCAGGTGAGGCACGCAGGGCGTTCATAACAAATCATCAAAGGACTTCCATAGTTAATTGCCGCAGAACGTGATAAGTTCGACATGAGAAATATTGGTTTTTACTATGCATTATGTAACTCTCGCCCAGACAAGCAGTTATAACACACAATTTTTTGTTGTGATTCTTCACGGAAGCTGCCGAGTTGGGTAACACGTATTGCCTGCGCGATGTGGCTGGCCCTAAAATCACGTTCGAACCTGGCATCGACAAAAACAGTGTCGCTATCGAGCAACTGGTTCACTTGTCTTTCGTTGAGCTTCGGAATCAGAATTGACAATATGGACCGGTTGAACAAACTCGGTGTCACTGGCGTGTGCAAGAAAGCCCTCGTCATTGGCAAAATGGTAGACGAATCCAGCCAGCACGGCCGCAATTGCCAATCCGGCGGCTTGTGCCACCGACAACCACAACAGCATATTTTGAGTCTTCATCACCACTGAAGAAAACCACCTTCGTTTGACACAATGAAAAATCAAAATAATAGTTACGCCGACAGTTGCGTACATTGCAGTTCGTTTCCTTGCTGGAGCAAAAACGGCACCGAGGTCAATCGGCTCAGCCGACACGATTAAACCACTTCCGTCCCAACGCCGGGCCAACTGATGAAATGGCACCAACCTGATGGAATTAGGCGGGTCAAATATTCTGGCTTTGCCGTGTAAAGTACCGAGAAATAACTCATAATGATTGTACTGCTTGTCTTCCAGACTGGATTTGACATGCAAAATGACCTGGTATTGCGAATGACGAAGCACTTCGTTGCTTAGCTTCGCTACCGGTTCGGCATATAAACTGTGGTTCTCCGCCGCCTTTTTCAGCTCCGCGAGCGAACTTCCCTTTCGTGAGGCGATGTATTCGGGCTTCACCAGGTCCGCGAAATTAACTTCTGTGCCGGCTAATTTCATAGTTGCGTAAAGACAGTACAACCCGCAGTATGGACCAGACGACTTTCGTACAGAGTAGGTGGATTTGCGCGGTTGTTGCTCGCTTGGTTCGGCTGCAGGCACTATACATGAAACTAACACAAACACAATACAAGAAGCTGCTGTCCGATGCCGGCATCCGTTACAGGCAGAATCAAAAGCTAACATTGCTGCCGTCCTTCGTTACCACTTTCCCGTTGTGCCACTTGTATTGCTCACCGTAGACACCGGGAAGAACAACGCTGGTCCCGTTCGGTATGTCATCGGCAACGAATGAACCCAGCGTTTTGTGGTCCGGGTTAAGAATCATCTTGGTTCGCTTATGACGGCAACTTGTGCTCTGACCGTCCCGAATCTGCTCGATATCTGCTTCCATCGGTACCCAAACGTCGTCTATCTCTTCAAAACGAACGTTCCGCAATGTAAAGGACATCCCGGTCTCTGCGGGCCTTCCCTCGTAAATCATATCTCCCTTGGCTCTCTGCACTTTTATCTCTGATATGTTGCATCCATGCTCGGGGTCTATCCACACGTTGTAATTGCCCCGTTGTGTCTCTGCATCGATAACGTAGCACCAGGATTTACCCACCAGCTCAGTCCTGTCCCGCAGTGAAATCCTGCTGGCTTTGCCAAGAATTAGGTCTACCCGTTCGTAGTCACCGCCACAGATACCCATAAGCGGAGCGCCTTTGTACCGTGTGGCGACCATCTGCTCTTTCTTACCCTTATCTCTTGTAATAAAGACGCTGCTGTTAGTTGCGTTGCTGCCTTGTCTGTATTGAATCAAGGCCTTGCCATCCCACAAGAAGCTTTCATACGCAGGCTTTTCTCTCGTAGTAAAAACACCATCCCACGAGAAGCGGCGATGACAGACCCGTTCGCCGTCAAAGCTAAATTCACAAAGCTCTCTCTTGCGCCCCCCTGACTTTCGTACGCTGTCTGCGTGTTCGATCACGGTTTCAGCCTTGGCGGCAAAGGATTTGAGCTTGTTCTGAGTTGCTCGAAACCTGACAAGCAGGTCCAAAGCGGTTAGATTGTCAGGAACCAGGTTATCTTTGCCTGTATCCGCAGCGACGCCATTGACATCCGAGCCGTGTTTCTCCGCCATAAGCTTATCTGTTATCTTATCAAGTTCATCGACAGCTTCTTTGTCGATATCAGGTATTAGCTCGCCATCCTGCCAAGTGTACTTGGCCGGTACACCCATCACTAAAGCTGTTGCCCCGTTAGGCACCTCGTCCAGAACAAAAGAGCCCAGCACTTCATGGTCTGGGTTCGGAGTCACCGCAGTCCTCTTGTAATGGAACGTGCCCTCGCTGTACTTGCCGTTAGGCCATTTTGAACCGCCTGTTTCGACTCCTTCCATGGGAACCCACACTCCCTCGATTTTCTCAAAACGACCAACCTTAAAATGGGAAAAAAAACTAACTCCTTTTGGGAGAAGTTGCCCGAGAAATGAGCTTCCTTCCTTTCTTTTACCTTCGGCTTTCGCTATGTTGTATCCATGTGCCGGGTCTATCCAGAGGGTGTAACCGGCGTCTTTTGTTTCAGCATCGATAACATAACAATCAAAATCCCCAACCCTTTCCATTTGACCTCGGACAAATTTTTCATCTGCTTTGCGTAAGACCTTATCTATCCTTTCGTCAGCACCTAGAAACACGCCCATCATAACTGGTTCAGTAATCTTTTCAATCGTAAAGGCATTTTTGTGTTTGTTAATAATCACAAGACCCAACTTATTGTCCTGGTCTTTTGAGTACGAGAAACCAGATTTGCCATCCCATAAGTAACGCGTATAGTTATATGAATCCGAGTTCTTCGTAAGAGGTTCGTTTATTGAATCCGTATGGAACCATCTTTCAAGACGTATACTTAGTCTGTTGCCGTCGTACCGCAGGTCCGAATGGCGCACGGTACGGTGCTCTTGGTCGGTGCCTGGTGGCATCTTCGACCTGCCCTCTATCGAAGTCTCAGTAACGATTCTAAAAGACTGAAGTTTGTCCTGGGTATCTGCATATCTACGCAATAAGTACAAGGCGCTGGGTTGTTCTTGCGACAAAGCGCGGACCGGCAGTACCAGTAGCAACCAACTGATTACCAGTGCGAACCTGCCCATGGTCTTTCTCCTAATACATATCCGTTCGCGAACTTGCTCAAACAATCAAAAAGAGCGAGCTTGAGCGCCTCGCTTAAGCGCTCAAGCCCGACGCAATTCCATTAAGTACACTGAGCATCGTGCATGCCATTGCAGTACAGGTTCCAGGGACCGGTGGCGGAGCACTGGATGGGACCCGTCGCACTGCACTGTTCCGGTGTCCAAAATGAGGTCATATCACAGATTGTAATGCCGCTTCCGGCACAACCGCCGGCAGCACAAGTGCTTGTGGAAGTTCCATCGCAACAGTGAGCACTCCACATTGGAACCCACCCGCCGACAACTGAGGGGGCCTCTATTGAGCCTGGCGTCGTGGTCGCCCACAAGACCATCAGACCCAACGTAAGTCCAAATACAACCAAGAATCCGGAAATCATAGCTTTCATAACAAGTTCTCCTTCCCGCTTACATTAGCAGTAACGCGGATTTACAATACTTCATTATACAGTTATAGGTTTAAGAATTTCAACAACATTTTAGAACCATAGGCATCACCTCTCTTTTAGAATCTGTCCCCTTCAAGCAAATACTGCCAATTCCACGGCGACCGCCGAAGCCTGCAACGTGCTTCCGTAAGTAATTGCCCAAAAGCGCCAAAATTCGACATAGAAAATTCGGACTTTTTACGGCGGTTGCTCTAAGTTGCTGTTAAGTAAGAAGTTGCGAGGTAGAAATTTCTCGAAAATTTTTGACGCTTGTAGCCGGACTGCCGGTGCTTTGCTTTCCCGGGAATCTGTAAACGACGACTTCTGGCACACAGTTACGCTCGCTTCGTTATAGCAACTTCTACACGGTTGAAGCAAGGTTTGATGTCGGATGTTGATATTTCTGTCTGGGGAATTTTCGAAAAGACCTACCTGGTAATTTCCAGGCCCAAGTCTGCCATCAACTTTTGCAGGCTAATCTTGAGAGTCTCCACCTGCTCGCCAAACGCCTGAGGCAGGAGCTTGTGCTGCTCACCAGGGTCATTTCCCAAATCGTACGCAAACGCCCCGTTGGCCCGTTCATAATACTTGTAACGGTCCGACCTGACTGCATAGCAATCCGGGACAGCGCCGCCGGTGTATTCAGCGAATATGAATTGACGCACACTCTTAACACTGTCCTCAATCAGCGGCCTTAAGCTCGTCCCCTGGCACCGCACCGGTACGGGTATCTGAACGTAATCCAGGATAGTTGGCAGGATGTCCACCTGGCTGACCAGCGAATCAATAGTCTTTGCCTTTGCCTGCTCGTCGGGAATTGAGATTGCTAACGGGATATGTATCAGCTCCTCAAAAAGACCCTGATGGCTGGTGTGGCCGTGCTCATAAAACTGCTCTCCATGGTCGCCCATAACAATAACAATCGAATTGGCGAACAGGCCGTTGTCTCTGACAAAGGCGAGTATTTCGTTCAAATCATCATCGCTTTGTCGAACCTCGCCGTCGTACAGGGCCAGCATATGCTCTACATCTTCGGGGGCTGGTGCATTACTGAACAGCGGTTCGCGCGCAATTTTTGTGCCGTCTACGGGGCCCTGGTAACCCGGGTCGTACATTTTGTCATAAGGTGGCGGGGGCAGGTAATCCCAGTGATTGTCGTAGTAGTGCACAAACAGAAAAAATGGGCTGTGTGTGTTGTACTGCAACCATCTAATCGCCGCATCATTAATCAGGTCGTTGGTTCTTGTTCTGTTTATATCTATGTTGCTTTCGCTTCCAAACGCCAGGCTGTTGAGCATTACTGAGACGCTGTAGTCGTCGTACAGGTCAAATCCCTGGGCAAAGCCGTTCTCGTGCCCCAGCCGGGGGTTACAGCAAAAGCCCGCACAATAATAGCCGTTGTCGCTGAGAATCTCGCCTAAAGTATAGCATTCCTGCGTCAGGCTTTTGGCGATGTGAGTCGCCCCGTGGATGCTGGGATAAAGCGACGTAAAGATTGAGCCGTGGGCAGGCATCATCCAGCCGGAAGTCGCAAACGCATTCTTGAATAAAATGTTCCGCCGGGCAAAACCATCAAAACTCGGCGTCGTGTCTCTCTTGTACCCCAGGCAACTGGCATGGTCGGCCCTCAGGCTGCTTATCGTAATCAGAATCACATTCGAAGGGCGTTTCGTTTCTTGTCGGCTTCTCGGATATTGTCTGGCGCATTCGCGGGTGCAGCCTGCAAAGATGCCGGCGCCGCAAACCACAACCAAAACTATGCTGCGATGGAATCGTACTTGCGACATTTGCACTTCTATCGGATTGCCTCAGCCCTCTTGAGCTTCTCCAGCATCCTTTTCGCCTGTTCGGAAGCGTTGGTGGATGGGAATTTCTCCACAAGCCGCCTCAGCGATTCATACGCTGCGGCATAATTCTGACTCGCCAATAGGTCAGTGGCACGCGAAAGCAGAATTGGCGCTACCATAGGGTCATCGCTGTAACTGGTTAGCAGCTCGTATTCCAATGCCGCTATCCTCGCCGCCTGGTCGCGCCTGCGGCGAAGGGCCCACCACTTAATATACATCAGCTTTGACCTGTAGCCGCTACAGCGGTTATCTGCCAGCGCACTATCAATATTGGACAATATCTCATCAGTATTATTGCTCCTGGACAGTGCATAAAAATACAGCCATACTGCTTTACCGGCCTGCTCATGGTTCGGGAAACTTTCGTATATTTTGCGCGCCCGGCTGGCGGCAAGAGCGTAGTTGCCCGAATTCAGCCACAACTGCACAATTTCAAATTCCAGATTAACAAGTGTGTCACTGTCGTTATTGGAAACATAAGTCATTGCTCGCTCGAGGCAGTCAACAGCAAGGTGTGGCTCGTTCGCCTGGGACTTTCTGGCCGCCGAGCGGTAGAAATCAATCTCGGAAAATGGCCCGTTTCCCATCCGGGCCGCCTGCTTTGCAATCATCATAGCGTGGAAAGGCAAACCAAAACTCAGCAAACAGGAGTCTGAGCAAATCCTCAGTTGCTCCGGCTGTTGCATCCACCTGGGCAAAATGGCGATGTCCACCGGGCGTCTATCCGACGCGTGGAGCAAGGGCAGGACCAGAACGTAATTGTGCGTCCCCTCGAAGCCGGGTTCTGCAACAACAAGGGCCTGTCCGGCCTTGGCTACCGCCACGGTAAAAAGGCTTAATTTGAAGTCGTAATACTTGCCAAGAAAGGTTTTCTCCTGCTGCTGGAGTCCGGCTATTGTCACAGGCCTGGAAAACAGCTTGAGTGAGGTCTCGTAGTAGCTTCGGGCAGGCGCCACCAAAAGCCGACCGTTTCTGTTATTGCTGCTTTCGGTACCGAATAGCGTCTCAGCCACAGTTCTCATTTTTTCCATCTTTGCCTTGTTCAGTTGCGAAACCATCTGCCTGGCGAGAAAATCGGCCGCCTTCAACTTGGACTTAAAGGCCACAAAACCAGCATTGCTCCTGTACTTTTGTTCGAGCCGGCCGAATGCCGCGTCACCAATGGAGGTCGCCTTTGCATCATCCGAAGCTTCCAAAGCCTGGTAAAAATCGCCAAAGTCACCAGCCTCCGAACCTGCCGGTATATCGCCGGTGCGTGCCGCAGTAACGCCGGGCCACAGATATGTAGAAATCAGCAGCATCAACACATATCCGGAAACCACGGTTCGGTTATTTTCGGTCGCTTTCACTTTCGGGCACCTCCCTTCTAAGAACTTCTGTCGCCTTTCTGACGGACTTTGATAGTTCCGCTAAATGAGAGTTCTCAGGTTGTTCTCCAAGACCTCGCAGCGTGTTGCTCGCTTCTTTGTAATGACCCTCTTCTGCCAGCATAATGGTCAATTGAATGCCGGCGTAAGACCTGACCGTATTTACAACTTCTGCCAGGTAGCCGGAGCCCTCTGCGGTATCAGCAGTGAATATGCCGTCAAGTATTTGACAAGCCTTGTTCTTTTGCCCGAGTGCATCCGAAAGCCAGGCATAATGATATCGAAGCAGTATCGCACCGTAGCTCTCTTTGCACTTGCTGCACTTGCTGCACATGCTGTCGAGCTTATTCGCGAGTTCTCTGCCGCCTGCATTGCTGTCGGCAGTTCTGACATAGCCTGTCGCCTGGGCCGGTACTGCAAAGCTGCCTCTGGAAGTGTCAAAATCCGCATCAGAGCTTCTCAAGAATCTGACACATTCGACCTCAAGCTCGACAAGTGGCGTCCGATGGTATTGCGGGTAATCAGCTCTCAAACGCTCGGCAATTTTCAGATACCCCTCGATAAGCCCCTGTCGCAGGTAGAGCTGCGAAATCCTGTCGGCTGCTAACGCGGCATACCGATGCAGTCTGTCCTCGCTTTGCTCACGCTTGAGAATATCGATTAAGCGCTTGTATTCGCGGGCGCCGGCCTCATAATCGCCCGTCATCTCATAAATCTCGGCCCTGCTGAAAAGGCTCGAGCAGATAAGCTCCATTAAGTTTGCTCCGCCCGCACCTTGCACGTCAGAAAGAAGCCGGTGCTCAACAGAATCTGCAACCCGGGCAAAAGCTTCCAGCGCCTCGGCGTTTTCACCCTGCATTCTGCAGATTTGCCCTATCATATTGAAACTGCATATCCGGACAAGTCCGGGACAGTTGGGTTCTTTTACCATTTGCTTGAAACCGGCTATGGCCGATTCCATCATTTGCGCCTTGAAATACGTCAACGCTATCCTGTATCTCAACCGAAAGGCCAGGTAAGGGTCTCGACATTCCTTCAATGCGTTTTCCAGCTCTGCAACCAGCGCCCTTGCTCCTTCCGGGCCATTTGTGACATCCCGGTGGTAACTGGAGGCGAGCACCTCGACTGGTCCGCGCTGCTCGGCGAAACACGGCCGAGCCGCAAACATAATAACCAGGCCCACAAAGACCGGCCAAAACGCAATGCTATTATTGTGATAAGTGTCGCTGTTTTGGATAACCATCCCTCGTCCTCATGGAAGAGAAAGTCCTCACATCGATTTGGCTTCCAGCATTATCCTCGGTATGGCTGCGAACCGGAGTTCCGTCCGATGGAATCCGTACCCACCCAAAGCTGCTCACGCCGCAGCTCTGGGTTAATATCGCTTCGTAACTGTTCTCCCAGCAGCCGCCCCCTCCCGGAACCTCGTACGAGACAGATTCGAACCTGCACAGACTAAAAGTGTATTCCCACTGCCATCCGTTAAATATGGTCAAAGGCAAACTGTCTTCATGATACGACGCGGTATGCTCTGCCAGCAATCTCGCCACCTGGTCCGGGCAAACCTGCGTCTTTGTGTGCTCAATGGTCGCCGGCAGCACTGATGAAAAGCGGCCACTGGTCCTGGCCATACAGGACCTGTTAATCACCGGTACGCTCTTCGCCGCCGGAACCCATATGCTCACGTTTTCCAGCTCAACCGGTTTAATGCAGAAAGTCTCGATGGCCGGCAAATTCATCACCGGCTGATTAGGCTCCGGCAAACCGACGTTGCATAACAGAAACAACAAAGCCGACGATAATGTGAAGGGCCTGTACGCCATCGCAACCTCCTTCAATGTGTCCCAAATGCCCCGCATCGTTTTGCTTTTTGCATACACAGGTTGTTTATCAGAATTGTCAGCGGCGCCAAAACTACTATAAAGACCAACAAAGCAAATAAGTGCGTATGAAGCTGTCTGATAGAGGCCCCCGTTAAAAGGCTCTTCCGCACCGCTTCAAGCGAATGTGTCAGGGGCAGGCAAAATGAAACCGCGCGTAGCCAACGAGGCAATACTGAAATCGGAAACATCGTGCCGGCCAAAAGACTTGCTGCGCTTGAGAATACCCAGTTGATGGGGTCGCCTCTTTTTACAAGAACCAATATGCTCGAGGAGGTCACGCCGAGCAGTATGAATATAGGTATGGTCAGCACCATCGCAACGCCGGCAGCCACCCAGTTGGCCTTGTCGAGCCTCATACCAAAAACCGTCATAGCCACAACAAAATAGAAGAGAACACGAAACGTCTCGAAAACAAAAGGCCACAATGCTCCACAAAACAGCAGGGATTTGTAGCCCACGGGAGCCGCACACATAGCCTCGAGCGTGCCCTGGTTCATCACCTGTCTTATATCGTTGGTTATGGTGACAAGGCCCGCTTTGAGGTAACTCGAAACAGCCAGACCAACCAATGCAAAGGGAAAATAGGCGACACCATATCGCGCCAGAACAGGCGATTTGCCCGAGCCTTCCAGCATCTTGCCGATAAAGTAGATGACGGCAACAGCAAAGAATACCTGCGAAAACTGGAATACAAACTGGAGCTTGTAGCTGACAGCTATCAACATATCCTTCTTTACAAAGGCAAAGGCTTTGTCGAGTCCTTCAATCAGACCGGCGGCATAGCATCTCGCTGCATCCATAAGCCTGTTAGTCGTTTTGATGACAAACAATTGTTTGTGCCTCCACTGCGGACGGCTTGGTGCCGCCGTCAAAGTCGGTGCTTCTTGCCGAATAATTTTCCCCACCAGTCCGGTTCAACTCGTCCGGAAGATGGCCGCCTTTCCGCCCGCTTGTGCTTTCGAGCTTGTCCGGGCATCCGAAGAATTCGGCCCGGCCTTTATTGATTGCGAGTACCTTATCGCAGAGTTCATCTATCTCCTCAAGTCTGTGGGTGCTCCAGATGCTGGCACGGCCGGGCCGGCTGGAAGTATATTCCCGCACCAGGGACTTTACGCTCTCTGCCGAAGCAGGGTCGAGACTATTGGTAACCTCATCGAGCAGCAACAGCTCCGGCTCATGGAGCAGCGCTCTTATAAGAGCAAATTTCTTCCTGGTTCCCGTCGAGTAGTCACGAAAAAACTGTTCAGCCTCCCCCTCCAGCCCAAAAAGCTCCAACATTGTTCTTATTTTCTTGTGGGCCTGCACTTTTGGCACCCCGTACAGATGCGAGAAGAACTCCAGATTTTGTCTGCCGCTCAGACGCCAGAAGAAGCTCCGCTCGTCGCTGGAGACATAGCCGATTTTGCCTCTTAAGCTCCTCGTGCTCTTGTTCAACTTATGACCACAGATTCTCGTCGAACCGTGGTCCGCTTCCAGAAGGTCGGCAACTATGCGAAGAAGCGTTGTTTTGCCCGCGCCGTTGGGGCCAACAACGCCAAGAATTTGCCCTGGTTCAACACTGAAGCTCACTTCCAGAAGAGCCCAGTGCTTCTTCGTAGTGACAAATGGCGCCAGCCGCCGACCCACGGCAAAATACTTACTTACGTTCTCAACTTCCACAACCGGAACCATCATTTCACTTGCCCTTATCCGGCAAGCCCTCGCATGCGGTCAAGGTACCGCTTCGCCTGGTTTGTGTACTTGCTTTCAGGATATTCCTGGAGTACAACCTCGAATGCGCCCGCCGCCGCGGTAAAGTTGTTCTGCAGCATGTGGCAGTATCCGATATAGAAAACAGCTTCAGGAACCTGCCGCGCCTCCGGGTATTCGAGCGTGAGCCGGAGAAACTCATCCAGGGCCTGGTCAATCTCGCCCAGGCGTATATGGCACTGCCCCTTTGTTAATATCGCTTCTCTCATCTGAGCTCTGGCGGCGCCCGGCCCGGCGGCAACGAAACGCTCGAAGCCCGAAGCAGCCTCGCGATATTTGCCCGCTTTGAACAGACACTTCGATAGCTGTAACTGGTACACTCTCTTGTCGTCGTCGCGGGCGCAGCGTTTCGCTATGTCTCGGTACAACTGGGCGGCCTTGCCGTAATTACCCTCGGCGGCATGTTTTTCGGCAGCCATACAATCCCTGGCAAATCTCAACTCGCCTTTGCTTTCGAGGTATGCGAAGTACTTTTCTGACCAATCGCCGCCCTGACTGCCCAGGCAGGAAGTCACAAAGCCCACCCATTCAAAGGGATAAGTCTCGTCGGCCAGCAGGCTGTCCAGAAACCGTTCGAATATCACCCAGTTGTTTTCTGATTCGAGCCTGCCGCACAACCTGCGAATTACCCTTTTGTAATCAGACTCAAAAGGGCCGCTTTGCCTGGACAGCTCGATTATCTGTGCGTACACTTCACGGCAGTCGTTCTCCAGCAGCCACATCAGCGCCTTGGCTTGTCTGTCAGTGTGCCGCTCATCCAATCCGCAGAATGTCTTGCCGTAGGCCTCAGCAATTTGTTTGTTGCCCAGGCCGGCCGCCTCTCGGGCGCCGGCTAACTGAAAATACACCGCGGGCAGACTGGTTTCGGCATCGACCTGGTCATAAGGATGTGACTGCCGCCACTGCAAATACGTAGTCACGTTTGTCTCCAGAAAGCCGACCGCCAGTTCCGCTTTCCACGACTTCACTAATGCCTCGGCTTTTCGGACCACCGCTTCGAGGTAATCCTCGTCACCATCGAGCAAAGACCCAACGACTCGCTGATACTCCTGTGTATTCTCGCCTTCGAACAACCACAGCAAAACAGACGCGAAATCTGCCAGCGAAGGTATGCCCTCTTCAAATGCCCGGCAGTAAGAGGCCTTCACTGTCTCGTCAGGATAACCAGCCGCCTTCTGCGATTTTGCCAGCCAATAGTACAAATCAGCGGATAGCTCTTCAAAGGCCGAAGTTAGTGTATCCGGGTTCTCTCTTTTCCATTGCTTGCATCGAGCGATTCTCTCTTCGAGAAAAGTCTCGGCCTTCTCCGGTTCATTGTGCGTAATCATTTGCCGGGCTTCCATAACCGCATCGGTGAGCCTTTGTAGCACTGGGTCGGCCCGCCTGAGCCTGATTATGGCCTCGTTACTCATTGCATGGCCGGAGATGCAGATATCATCGAGTGTGCCGCCAAAAGGATGTTTTCCATCGCGTGCGATGCCGACATAGAACCGGGGACCACCGTGGTGTGGGCCCGGCTCGCGAACTGAATTTTCCAGTTTTCCATTTACATAAATTTTGAAATCGGTGCCATCAAACGTGATGGCAATGTGGTACCAAGTGCCTGCATGCCAGGTGCCCCTGGAACTTACAATAGCTGTGCCCTCATCGTCGTTTCCAAAATGCAGACCAATTTCTCCGTGGCCCAGGAGATTGAAAGCTATGCAGGGAAACCCACCCTTCGACCAGTGTATAAAATTGCATCGTCTGCTGTCGCTTCGCATACCTGCCTCCGGGCTAAACCAGAACGCTATAGTAAAAGCGTCAGTGGGCATGGAGAAGGACTTCCCAATTAGAATCCCGTCATTCTTGCCGTCGAAGCTCAGCGCTCTGTCGACTATCCCCGTAACGGAGTTACCGTCGAATACCAGGCCACCCAGTAATTTGCCGTCGTGCCCATTGCCGCTTGTGTCATGAACAGTCTCGCCACTTGTCTCGTCCAATTCCCAGTGCGCCACCAGGTTGGCAATTGCTGATACCGGAGTGAAGATAACTGTAAGCGTCATCGCAAGCCCCACTATCGTCGTAAGCTTATCTGACATTTCTTATCTTCCTTTCAAGAAAAGAACAAATATTCTGCTCAAACTGCCTCAACCGGAACCATCATTTCACTTGCCCTTATCCGGCAAGCCCTCGCATGCGGTCAAGGTACCGCTTCGCCTGGTTTGTGTACTTGCTTTCAGGATATTCCTGGAGTACAACCTCGAATGCGCCCGCCGCCGCGGTAAAGTTGTTCTGCAGCATGTGGCAGTATCCGATATAGAAAACAGCTTCAGGAACCTGCCGCGCCTCCGGGTATTCGAGCGTGAGCCGGAGAAACTCATCCAGGGCCTGGTCAATCTCGCCCAGGCGTATATGGCACTGCCCCTTTGTTAATATCGCTTCTCTCATCTGAGCTCTGGCGGCGCCCGGCCCGGCGGCAACGAAACGCTCGAAGCCCGAAGCAGCCTCGCGATATTTGCCCGCTTTGAACAGACACTTCGATAGCTGTAACTGGTACACTCTCTTGTCGTCGTCGCGGGCGCAGCGTTTCGCTATGTCTCGGTACAACTGGGCGGCCTTGCCGTAATTACCCTCGGCGGCATGTTTTTCGGCAGCCATACAATCCCTGGCAAATCTCAACTCGCCTTTGCTTTCGAGGTATGCGAAGTACTTTTCTGACCAATCGCCGCCCTGACTGCCCAGGCAGGAAGTCACAAAGCCCACCCATTCAAAGGGATAAGTCTCGTCGGCCAGCAGGCTGTCCAGAAACCGTTCGAATATCACCCAGTTGTTTTCTGATTCGAGCCTGCCGCACAACCTGCGAATTACCCTTTTGTAATCAGACTCAAAAGGGCCGCTTTGCCTGGACAGCTCGATTATCTGTGCGTACACTTCACGGCAGTCGTTCTCCAGCAGCCACATCAGCGCCTTGGCTTGTCTGTCAGTGTGCCGCTCATCCAATCCGCAGAATGTCTTGCCGTAGGCCTCAGCAATTTGTTTGTTGCCCAGGCCGGCCGCCTCTCGGGCGCCGGCTAACTGAAAATACACCGCGGGCAGACTGGTTTCGGCATCGACCTGGTCATAAGGATGTGACTGCCGCCACTGCAAATACGTAGTCACGTTTGTCTCCAGAAAGCCGACCGCCAGTTCCGCTTTCCACGACTTCACTAATGCCTCGGCTTTTCGGACCACCGCTTCGAGGTAATCCTCATCACCATCGAGCAAAGACCCAACGACTCGCTGATACTCCTGTGTATTCTCGCCTTCGAACAACCACAGCAAAACAGACGCGAAACCCGCCAGCGAAGGCATGCCTTGTTCGAGCGCCTGCCTGTACGAGGTTTCAACCTCTCCATCAGGATAACCAGCCGCCTTCTGCGCTTTTGCCAGCAAAAAATGAAGGTCAAAAGACAACCGCGGCAGCCGCACTAAGTACCTTTGCGGATTGTTATTGCCTAATTGCTTCAACGTCTCAATTTTGCTCTTGATAAAAGCGATTGCTTGCTGCGGTTTTTGCTCCGAAAGCTCCTGCGACCGCTCAACCGTCCCTTTCAGCTCTGGTGGGACCGGGTCATACATATACAGCTCGGCAATCTCTTGTGGGCTCAATGCCCGGCTGTAAATCCGGATATCATCCAATTGCCCGATGTAGTGCCTGCGCTCTCCTTCTGCGCCCATACCGATAAAGGCTTCTGTTATGCCGGTCATTGCCGAATGCGCCGTGCCTTCGGATACTTCCTGACCGTTATGGTATATTAACTGGCACGGGTCGTCCGTGTCAGAAACAAACGCATAGTGGTTCCACTGGCCAGCCCAATCCGGCACTGTCGCATCGGACCAGGTTTCACTTTGGTCATCTTCGTAACCTGTGGCGACGGACACCTCGCCGTCCTTCCAGTCGGCATAAACATTTATAACAGGGTGGTTTTCTTGGTCTTTCCTTGTACCCGCCTGCAACAACACGCATTCTCGGTCGGGCTGGTTTACCTGACCTTTTACCCACATCGAGATAGTAACGGCTGTGCTGATATTACTGAACAACCCGGCCGGGATTTTTACTCCGTAAGTCCCGTCAAAATCCATACAACCACCATACTTGCCGTCATAATCCCAATCAGGCCTTCCCTCCACTACCGTTCCGTGGTATTCGTTGCCGCTGATGTCTCCTACTCTTGTGCCGCTCATCTCATCGAACGTCCAGTACGCCGCCAAATCCGCATCCACATCTGCGCGCACGGCAGTCGAACCGCGACACAAAGCAAACGCGACAACAAGAAAAATCATGCACTTATGTCTATGTTGCATCTCGAACCTTCCTTTTCAACGCCAAAAATATGCCCCGTCGCTTCGTCAACCACATTACTCCGAAAGACACTTTGCTTTCTCACTCAGTTGCATCGGCAATGCGGGCCAGGCACAACCCGGCCTTGCTCGCATAACTGCTCTTCGGATATTTGCTGACCACTTCATTTAACAGCTCTGTCGCCTTGCCGCGCTGTTCCTGGAGCACGTAACAGTAGCCCAGATAGAAAGCAGCCTCGGCTGCCTGGTCCGTAGCCGGCCGGTTCTTTATCACGACTGAGAAAATTTCCGTTGCTTTTTGTGGCTCGCCAAGGTGCGTGTATGCCCGACCCTTCATCAGCATTGCCTCTCCCGTGCGTTTGTCATCGCCTGTTGTGCTGTCGCCGGTCAGGCCGTCAACCGTCTTGACAACCTCTCCGTATTGACCAGCCAGGAACAGGCATCGGCACAGTCTGAGCCGGAGCATTCGCTTGTGCTGCTCGTTCGGGCAGTGTTCGATAATGTCACGGTAAAGGTCAATGGCCTTGTGAAATTTGCGTGCAGCCACATACCTCTCAGCAGTCCAGTCCCAACCGAATTTTACCCTGGGCTTTTCATCAAGGTAGCGAATGTATGCCCTGGCCCAGGGACTTGTCTTATCTGTGATACGCGACTCTACAAACAACGCCCAGCCGAACGAGTCTTCTGTCTCTCCGAGCAATGCATCGAGAAACCCCTCGAACCCGGGCCAATCCTTTTTAGACTCGAAGTGTCGGCAAATTTCGGCTGCTATCTTTGCAGAGGTCTTGGCGCCGCCGCTTCGGGTAAAACGGCCCAGTATTTGGTCGTACTCTTGCCGCTGGTCGTTTTCCAGCAGCCAAATCAAGCCGGCTGTTCGCTCCCGAACGCAACCATGCTGTGATGCGCCGAAGGTTCTGGCGTAGGCGTCGGCAACTTCTTTCGGGTCGGCGCCGGCTGCTTCTTTGGCCTTGGCCAGTTGAAAATAGAGTTGCGGAAGCTTACTCCGCTCCGCCGGGGCGCCGGAAGAACCTTTGCTTACGCCCGTATCAAGAACCGCCTGTAGCAATCGTATCGTCTCTTGCGGCCTGCTGTGATTTATCATCTGCTCGGCTGTTTCCACAACTTTTCCAGGAAACCGCTTGTGGTCTCGATTCAACGCTCCAACAACAGTCTCAAACCCCTTTGTTCGCCCGTCCTCGAGTAAATACAGCAGGACCGATGTAGAGGCCGACAAAGATGGGCTGCCCTGTTCGAACGCATGCTTATAGGCCGCTTCGACCGCCTGTTTATCCACGCCGGCACGCTCTTTGGCTTTGGCCAGAAGAAAGTGAAGGTCGAACGAGAGCTCCTCGCACCGCGGCACATATCTGTCTGGAATTTGCTCGCGCCACTGTTGCAGTTGGGCGAGCTTGCTTTCAATAAGGGCAATCGCTCGCTGTGGTTCCTCCGCCATCAGTTCCCGGGCTTTTGTAAAAGCCGTTGCCAGACTCTGCGGCGCCGGGTCCAGCCCCGCCAGGTCTCTTATCAGGGCTTCGCTTAGGGCCTCGTCGTAAATGCGGATATCGTCTAAGTTGCCCTCGAAGCTCGAGCCAAGGTCTCGCCTGCCGCCAACGTAAAACCCCGACGAGCCGTAGTGACTGCCCGCGTGCACAGCACTGCCTTCGAGCACCCCGTTGATGTAAAGCTTTGCGTAGCCCCTGTCATAGACAGCAGCAGCGTGATACCATTTCGAGGCGCTCCAGGAGTCGGTGATGCTGTCTACATATTGTTGTGTTTCACCCACACTGATATACAGACGCATTCTGGCGCCTTCGGCTTTGCCGATTACGAAATAAGGCTTGTCTCCCTGGGGTCTGGCTGGTCCGCCCCAAAACGTCATATACGTCCGGCCGACGTCGCCGCGAAGGTCAAAGTCCGGTTTGAACCAGAGTGCTATGGTGAAAGTTCCCGTCGGCACAGAAAGCGCCTCGATATAAAGACGGTCGTCATCTCCATCAAAACAAAGCCCTTTGCCGATTACGCCCTCAACCGAGTTGCCGTCAAAGGACAAGCCGCCAAGCAGCACGCCATCGTGTCCCCTGGCAGCGGCATCGGCCGCCCTTGACCCGGTTGTTTCGTCCAGCTTCCAGTGGCCGACCAACTCCGCATGGACCGCACCGGTAGCCAGCGAGATAATAAGCACCTGCTCGAGCAAAAATACGAACCTTTTGGTTCTCTGTCGCATGTCTGGCCTCCTTTCTTAGTAATACGCCGGGAATAAATCCAATTCGGCCAATCCCGTAACGCTCAGAAAATGTTTACTTCAATACCCGCAAGCTCATCGTCGATATCCAGCTTCTCCTCGCCGCTAAACTGACTTATCAACAACGAAAGCACGTAACCTTCTGCCGTAATTTCATAATTTATCCCGTCAGTGACCTCAGTTGCGATGCCTTCCGGGAAGCACAGGGTATATCTCTTGCTGTCTTCTATTTCAGCTATTTTAAGGGTTGTGTGTTCAGAACCTCGCTTTCCGCCGGCAAACATCAAACCATCGACGATGCGCCCCGAGACCTTACTTTCTTGAGAACCTGTGCTCGGTTCAGTGACCAGGCTCCTCAGGTCGGCGCCATTGAGTCTGATTTTCACGACCCAATCGTTTCGCAAGACGTTGAAAAGGTCTCGGTACGTAATCGCCCCGGCCGGAACCGCCGCCGAAGGCCGAAAAGGCGTTTCGAAAATCGCAACATCAGCCTTAAGCTGCTTTCTGACGGCCCCGGCAACCCACTGGGCCCACCGCCATTTCGAATGTTCTTTCTGTGCCGTACATACACGTTCTTCCCATTGTTCGTGCCAGGACCACATGGTGTTGAATCTTTCGGCAATGTGCCACTTGATATCTCCCTGCGAGGTAACGCTGAATACTGCTGCGTCCGCCGGCTGAATGCTGCGCATCTGTAAATACGCATCGTACATCTTGCTCATAGCCGCTGCGGAAGTAGATGAAAAAACCAGCGCATATCTTGAAGGATTAAGCGGATTCGGGTGAATGACCATGTAGCCTGTGTCACGTTCGGCATACCGTTTTCCGCCGGCAACAACGTGGTTGTCTTGGTTTCTAACGGGCAAGTGTTCTGCTATCTTTGACAGCCACGCATTCGACCCAGCCGTGCCGACCAGTATGAGGTTGTGGGTTTCGACCGGGTCTTCCGGCATGTTTGCATCGCTGAAGCACGGCGCGCCGTTTGCAAGCAAACCGGCAATTCTCTTACTGGCTGCAGAGAGGTCCTTGTCACCGCCGCTGCCCCAGACCACCACGTACGGGTCCGTAAACGCATCCCATACAGGGCCGTGAAGACGCGCATTCTTCAAGTACTTTGCGTCTTTGTATGACTCCGGCTGCCGCGTAAAAACCGGCCCTGTTACGCGACCTGCCGGCTTGCCGTCCTCGATTACCGTCACCGGGGTGTTGCAATTCACAGGGGCCTTTGACAGCTCAAGACTGTAGGCGGCGATATTGTCGGTCCTGACAAAAATTGTCTGCCCTTCAACGTGTGCATCGATGCCGGCGGCGAAATTCTCGTTCTCTCGACCGAGAACTTTGACCCAGTAAGCCTCCGGATTCCCGAGCGACTTGGTTCTGTATACAACTCTGGTGGGATGCCGCTGCCGAGAATTACACGGCAGCGACTCGTCGCGAAACCGCTCGATAATCTCTCGCTCTCCGTCTTCAAGGTCGTATTCGAGATTTCTGCAATCACAATATAACAGGCCCTGCAGTGCAAAATTGTAAGAACTAATGCGATAGTCCTGGCTGTGCCCGCCCGGAACGTACATAAGCGGAAGATTAAAGGCGTTGCAGGCTAAATCACGATAACTGTTACCCAAAATAGAAATACATCCTGCCCACTGGTCGGGACGATTCAGTGCCAGTGCCATCGCTCCGATTCCGTTCCCGCACAGGCCGTAAACATAAATCCGCTCCTCGTCAATAGTGAGCTTTTCGGTAAGAATGTTCATAAAATACTCGTAATCTTTCCAGTCAAATGTACTATAGCCCCTGATGTGCCACCAAACATCGACCATCCCGGAACGCCGACCATAATTGTTTCGCTCTTCACGCCTGCGGGCGTCGGTGTTGAGCAGTACAGGCCAGCTCCGAGAAGCGTTGTAATTCTCTGGGACGAAGACCACAAATTCAGCGGTCTCGGCGCCGTCAAAACGTCTGAATCTGATTTTGTTCAGTCCGCCTGTAACCAGCTCGGGACATCTGCCGGCCGGCAAATCCGCATTGCTTTGCACCGCATCGGCCAAAGCGCTCACGATTTGACCCGACAAGATAGACGACCCGCTCGCCATCTCCATCGTATGGTCAAAATGGGATACCGTGATGGATAAAAACCCCGGCGTCCAGTCTCTGTGCGACTCAATCGATTCTTTCAACCTCCGGCAGAATGCCAGAATATCTGCCTTCCAGTTCTTGCAGACAATGGCATAGCCTTGACGACTGTTATCCTCCCCATGCCTCGTCGCGCAACAATAGCTCAATTCATAAAAGCCCGCTTCCCCGAAGATGTCGTTCAACTTGATTCGCCCGGCCTTGGCATAAGTCTCGTAAGCGCCTGTAACCTGCCAGGCGCCTTGACCCCATTTGCGAATCCTGACGTCAACCTTGCTGAGAGAATCGGCCGGTGCCGCGATGTCTGCGACGTCAATAATGGCCGGCGCACCAGGCCTATGGGCATAATCCCGGCCGGCTTCCAACCCTCCTTTATCATCGCTGAGACGTTCTGGCTCTACGGCGTCGCTTGTCGTATAGGCCGGCAGGAACCGGGCGCCACGGCGGACCTGCTCCGCTATCTGCGGCCAGGGCAGCAAACAGCCTTGGCCGGCTGCATTCTCCGCGGCGCTGCCGGAAGTTGCCGGAACCTGGAAAATCATCAAAAATACCACCGTCAAAATGACATTGATTTTCAACCGCTTGCCTTTCGTGTCTAACTCCATAGAACTCAACAGCGATTTTGTACAGTATCAGCCAGGCAACAACCTTTAGTGCCGCCGACAACGTTTAATCTTGTTTTACTGTTATTTGCTTTTGTCACTTCCTAACATCCTTTTCAAATGTCGGTTTGCAAGTTCAGCGAAACTGACCGGTCAAATGTTGAGTGAAAATCTTGAACCGCCAAACAACTTTAAAACGGGACTACTGAAAAATCAGCAACCTTGACAGGGAGACTGATATGAACAACCACGAATCGGTAAAACGGGCTGCTGAAATCTTTGCCGAACATGGCCGCACAATCTTTGGCATCATCCGCTCACAGCTCAACAATGATTCTGAAGCCGAAGATATCTACCAGGACTTCTTTTTGTCGCTTGTCCGCAAGCCCATACCGCCGCACATCCAGGACATCAGAGGATATCTCTACAGGGCCGTCAAAAATGATGTTTTCGACGCGGCACGCAAAGCAAAGGCCTACAAAGGCCGAGTTAGAAGATACGCCGAACGTCACAAAAACGAGTGGCTGCAACAGGTGGGTCCTGATGATGACCTGATAAAGCACGAACAGATACAGAGGGTATTCAATCTTATCGAAATAAGACTCTGTCCTCGCGAAGCCCAGGCGATTATTTGCCGTTATAGTCGTGAGCGGAACACCGGCGAGGCTGCCCAGGAAATGGGTGTAAACAAAAGAACGCTGTCGAGGTACGTTTGCGTGGGCCTGAAAAAAATCCGCTGCCTTCTTCAAGAGGAGCAGGCTCTGCAGCGGTGGGGCTGAACTTGCCGCTAACCCCCGAACAATCTCAACTTCAGCTTGCGAATCTCCTGTAAGGCCGCGAGTTCTCTGCCGCCAAGGCTCGCCGACAAACTTGGCCCATTCGTTCTCGGCAGGGGGCACTACCGAGTTTTTTCAACGATAACCTCAGCGCCGCTGGGGACCTCGGACAGTCTGGACAGGTCGCCCTTTACTTTTCCGATGACATTTACAGCGGAGGCAGCTCTGATTTCATCGCCTTGTGATACCGGAGTGGGTCCGAAGAAGATGCAAAAGGCCTTTCCCGTAGGCCAATATCCGAGCTCACCTTTTTCCATAACGTCCCGGCTGATGGGCTCAAGAGCCAATGTTACGCCGATTGCAAAGTAGATTTCCTCGCCCCATCGGCTAAGTGATATGTGATTAGCTTGATTTTGCTGCGAAAGCCGATTATGCTTTCTGGGCAGCCTGCTGGGAACCTCTTAGATTCTGTCTCAAGGTTCCAGTCGCAGACCAAGCAACCGAGTCCAGGGATGAAACAGGAGTGCACGGATGGCCGTTCTCGTAGGGATTGATGAAGCCGGCTTCGGGCCCATTCTCGGGCCGCTGGTTGTATCATCAAGCACCTTTTCACTTCCGGATAACCTGGTAGAGGCTGACCTTTGGCGGCTGCTGCGCAAAGGCGTGGGAATAACCCGAAAGCACCTGGCAGGTCGGCTGCTTATTACCGACAGCAAAAAGGCTTACAGCAGGGCTGCAGGAATAGGCCATCTCCAGCGGACGGTGCTGGCGTGTCTTAGCTGTCTCGATAAACAGCCCGCCACCTTAACTGACCTGCTTACAATTCTCTGCGCGGAGTTTCTCGACAGGTCGCAGAGCTACCCCTGGTACAAGAACACCGCCACGTACGGAATCTCAGCCGACCAGGCGGATATTGCAATCACCGCGGGGGTGCTCAAAAACTGCCTGGCCTCCAGCAATATCGAATTATTGGGACTTGAAAGCTGCTGCCTCGATGTGGCCTTCTACAACCGGATGGTCGCCGCTGTGAAGAATAAGGCCAGCGTCCTTTTCAGTGCCACCTGCAGGCTTATAAAAAACGCGTATGATGATTTTGCACGGGATATGCTGCGGATTGTGGTTGACCGGCAGGGCGGACGTGTTCACTATCGCCGCGAGCTCCTGCGAATGTTTCCGCATACACAGTTGAGGATTCTCGCCGAAAGCCCGAAAGTGAGCAGCTATGAATTGAAAGACGGTTCCAAAAGAATGCGTCTTGACTTTGTAGTTGGCGCCGATGAGCGGTTTCTGCCGGTTTCGCTTGCCTCGATGGTCAGCAAGTACCTGCGCGAGCTTCTGGTTGACAACATCAATCGTTACTTCACCGGTTTTGATGCCGATTTGAAACCGACGGCGGGCTACTGGAAAGATGGCTTGCGTTTTATCCGCGAGTTGCAAACCAGCCCTGCCAAGGTGCCGTTCGACAGTAATCAGTTGGTTCGATGCAGATGAAAACCAAAAAAACGCCAATAAAAAAGGGAGACTCGGGCCACTAACATGCCATTTTCACCACCCTGTCTCCCTGTTGCAAAGTGCCGGCATAGCAACAATGCTTTTTAACCTGTCTATTTGCACTTGCAACAGTTATTGGATACGAAAAGCTCCGCTGCTTGTCAATACTAATTTTCACATTTTTTGAAAAATCCGTCGAAGGCCCTCCAGCCCCCATTTTCGGGGCAGATATACAGCCGGTCCGAACCGCACAGAGAAGAGGCCCGGAACTGCTCGCTCCGGGCGGCAATCGCGATGCGCCGGGGTTATTTCC
>Ga0210003_1001070_pt1 | contig 24362 bp, 24 predicted proteins | sample LantaG_FD_182804 | JGI IMG/M metagenome (GOLD analysis project Ga0210003, IMG submission 182804) | Deep subsurface microbial communities from Baltic Sea to uncover new lineages of life (NeLLi) - Landsort_02402 metaG (SPAdes) (version 2) | ecosystem: Environmental > Aquatic > Marine > Oceanic >... | reverse complement strand
CAATCGCATTAAGACTATAAAGAGGATGGCTTATGGCTACCGCAACATGGATAACTTCCGGATGAGGATATTGGCTGCTAACCCAGGCTGTGAGGTCAGAGTTTCACACTTATTGACGTAGAACCTTTTAGTTCTACCTATTGACATGCACGGTCTACCAGGTGTTCAAAAGTTGTCAGGAAGTTGCCTAAAGTTGCGTTTTCAATCCCTTTTTGGGGGGGCTGGTCAATTATTTCTTTCAAGTCTAGTTTACACAACTAAGTGCTTGACGAATACAGGGTTTAGGATCTGTTCTTAATCCCTATCTTCAATATTAATGCTATAAAGACTGTTGCAATTGACCATACTACGATTATGAGCAAGTTCGTCTCGATTGAAATGGTCTCCAACCCCACCATCTCTCTAGCCAATATCCTCAGGGTGGCGGTTGTTGGTAGTATAGCCAGGAACTTAGACCCGGCCATAGCCTCAACAGGGTTTACGCCACCGGATAGAAGCCACAGAGTGAGTACTACAATCATTGTTGGTCCGAGTACCAACCGGACATCCCTGGCTTTCTGGCCCAGACCATAACCTATAATGGCAAATATCATGGCCAGCAATACCACGGCGAGCAGAATCTGGGGCAATGCTGAAACAGGCGGAACCTTGAGATGCCAGAGTAATACGTTAACAATCCCGATTATACCCAAAATTATAAAAGTCTCAACCATAGTCGCCAGAACAGTCCCCACCATGCCAGCAAAAGAACCCCCGGGTGGCGTTTCTACCTCCAGGGCTGTCTTCTCCTGGTGCTCAAGCGCCGTAAAAAGAGCCGCATACATCATGGATGCCAGTATTATTGTTAATACCAGTGCCCCGGTTGCCATATAGCCTGCCCTTGGAATCTCCGTCGGATAGGTCAGTGAATAGGAATAGATTACCCCCGGCCTGTCGGAAGACGGCAGCATATACTGTTCATAGAAGAGGTACAGCCTGGCGTCCAGCCCGAGACGCAGATTCTTGGTCTGGTCGGCATGAGCATTGGAAATCAGGGCATCTATCGCTACCGGCTGACCGGCGCTCAGCTTGTTGCCAAATCCCTCCGGTATTTTCACCACCATGTATAATTTCCCGTCATCGTATAGAGTTTTTGCCTCTTCCCAGCTCTCGGTGGCTGCCTGGTAGTAAGGCATGGTGCCTTCTCTGGAGAGAAGTACTTCTTTTAGCGCCTGAGATTGGACTGTGTTATCCTCGTCGACAAGTCCAATCTGCCATACGGGAAGCTCGGCCATGGTAGCGAAACTGGCAATAATGAACGTACTGATACCCAGCGGAGCGAAGAGCCCGATAATTGCCCAGATGGGACGTCTCCGCCACAGGGTGAATTTCTTCACAAACTCACCGTATATTTGAGTCAGCAGTATCATAAAGCAGTCTTCTTTCTCAGCAGTATGTATGACAGGATGGCTGTGACCACGCCAAATATCAGTAGAATACCAACGTCAAACCAGTATGTTGTATAAAGGTCGAGGAGCGCCGCTTTGGTGAAAGCCCTGATAAGATAGGTTGTGGGGAAAGCCGCGATAATACCCTGCATTGACTGCGGCCAGATATCCGCCCAGATTACGCCGCCAAACCACCAGCCGACAATAGAAAACAGCATACCGGCAATAGCCGCCGGCATTACCTGCTTGAAATAAAGCCCCAGTAGTGTTCCCAGACCGGCAAAAGCCAGGCTCCCGACTAATATAAGCAATAATAACGGAAATATACTTCCCTGGGGAATAAAGTCACAAACCAGCGCTGCCAGTCCCCAGACAATGCCCACCGAGATAAAAGTCTGCACCAAGGCTGAAGCCCATTTACCCATAATGATGCTAATTGTACCCGGAGCCAATACGAGTTCTTTATAGGTATTTTCCTCAAATTCCCTGGCGACCAGCGTACAGGCGTTATTGATGCCCCCCATGATTATGGCCAGGGCTACCAGCCCGGCGCCGAAGAATACCTGCGCTGGGAGGTCTTCGGGCAGAAACGTATCGAAGTTGGCTTTGATAGACGGGGAGGCTGGGACTACTGACGATACTTGAAGCCGGTCGTTAAAGACCAGACAGGCCTCCTGCACCCTCTGGCGAAAATTCTTGGTGATATCATCGTTCAGGTTAGCTATTCTCAGCCTGACGGTGGCGTTTTCCCCGGACTGGAGCTGGCCGGTGATGGCCGGGACTTCAATAATGCCCAGCAACTCGTTATTTTGAAAGAGCGTTTCCGCTTCTTCCCGGTCGGTGGTCACCACCTCGAACCATGCAAAGTTGGCCGTCCCGATGCCTCCGACCGTACCGGCAAACTGTTGTGCCATGGGGTCGTCAGGGTCGTCCAGGACAACGGCCACGGGCATGGTTTCTGTGTCACCCATAGTAAAAGTCAGTACTACCATAATGACTATTATCGGGGCAAAGCTGACCAGCACATGCATGGGGGAGCGAAACCATGAAATAAGGTCTTTCCGGGCCAGTGCCAGGGCAGATGTAAAGATTTCCATATTCTCTCTATTCTCTCAGTCTCTTGCCCGTGAGTTCGATGAAGACATCGTTGAGCGATGGTTCCCGTATGTTCACCTCAGTGGTTTCGGCCCCATTGCCTTTAGCCGACTCGAGAATGCCGGTAAGCTTAACGCCGGCATCAGGAACTCTCAGGCTCACCTTTACCCAGCCGGGCCCCCTTTCCGCAAGTTTCTCCACTGTGCACGTTTCGGTGATAGCACCAAAGATTTGAGCAGGTTTGGCCAATACATCCGGTGAAATATTATCTGTATTTATGGTCAGTTCTATAACCTCCCCCAGATGGGCCTTCTTGAGCTCCTCCGGGCTACCCAGGGCCACGAGTTGCCCACGGTCAAGAATAGCTACCCGGTTGCACAGATACTCGGCTTCTTCCATATAGTTGGTGGTAACTATAATCGTCTTTTCGGCCTTTATCTCCTTGATTCTGTTCCATATCTCCACACGGCTCTGAACATCAACTCCGAGAGAAGGCTCGTCCAGCATCAGAAGCCTGGGGTCATGGATAAGGGCACGAACGATGGCCAGCCGGCGCTTCATGCCTCCGGAGAACTCCTTAACCTTCGATTTCCGGCGCGATTCCAACTGGGCCAGAGCCAGGGCTTGATTTACTCTCGCCTTTCGCTCGGCGGCAGGTACTCCGTAGAAACGAGCGTGAAACATCAAGTTTTCCTCAGCGGTAAGGTGCTCGTAGAGGGCCGTCTCCTGGGGAATATAGCCCAACAGCCTGCGAATATCATTGTGGTTGTCTCTAAAAGTCATGCCGAAAATGGAAATGCTTCCCTCGGTAGGCTGGGAAAGACCACAGAGTATATTAAGCAGCGTCGTTTTACCGGCCCCGTTAGGCCCCAAAAGGCCGAAAATCTCACCCTGACCAATTTGCAGGGAAACGGAATCCAGGGCAATAAAGTCACCGAATTTCCGGGTTACCCGGTCAACTACGATACCGTTTGACAGCGGTGTGCTACTCATATCCATTGAACTTTCTCCTATCCTGGGCAATCCAGTAATTTCTAGTGCTGTTGGATGCCTTTCATTACCAGCTGACCTATCTCAGCAGCAAGGTTCTGGCGAGGCATATTTGTCAAAGGGCTGCTTTCACCTTCAAAAAGGGCTAACAGTAGCAGGCCTAAAACCATACCCCCGAGTACCCGGGTGGCTACGCCGGTATTAACTGAACGGAATTCGCCTTTCGCAGCTTTGTTTTCCAGGTACTTTTCCATCTGGTTCATCACCGGCTTAATTACCTGCCGGTCATAAATCTCTCTCAGTTCCGGGTCACGCAATATTTCACCAATCAGGAAAAGCATTGGGTTCTTACCGCTATCTCCAATGAAGTCCATCCGGTTATTCAATACAGCTGTAAGGAAAGTCGGGTAATCCGTCTCCCCGACATGCTCGAAGATTTTTAGAAAGGATTCGGTCATAACGAATGTTTTAACCACAGCTAACAGTAGTTCCCTTTTGCTTTGATAGTAGTTATAGATCGTACCTTCAGCTACTCCTGCTTCCTGGGCAATTTCTGTAGTAGTGGCTTCGGCGAAACTCTTATTGGAAAAGATCTTGAGAGCAGCATCGAGTATCTGCTGCCTCCTCATCTTGGTAATGCTCTCTTTCCTTTCCTGCCGATTAGGTGCCATGTTAACTCCTTAACAGTATATAGAGTGAGTGCTCACTCATTATTATAGCAGAGTTTATGTTGTTGTCAAGATACTACGGATGGTATACAACTATCACCATGTAGCGCTGAACCTGAATGACAGATTAAGGGACTCGAATAAAACTGGAATCCAGATAGTTATAGATAAGTCGTGAGGAGTTTCTGTAGGGTAGAAATTAGCGACTTTTTCTCAAATTTTAGTTTTGAGAATTTGAATAAATATATTCTTCTACATAACAGTAAGGCTGGATACCTTCTTTTAGGAATATTCAGCCTTACTAGGAAGGATTTGCCCCAGAACCTTTGTTTTTAAGAGCAGCCTTCTGCTTAGCCCGATACTCGGGATCTTGCCACATTTTCTTGGTAGCAGCCCTTAGCTTGGCTCGATACTCTGGGTCTTGCCGATAGCTCTTTCTTTCTAGTTTTGTTTCAACTAAAAAGTCCACATACTTCTTGGCAATGGCGCAGTATCCTTTAACCCGACCATCCCTTGCTATAGCTCCAACTTGCTGACCGCAAGCAGGACAGATAACCTTGAGCAGTTCCAGCTTCGCCAAGCTCATATACATCTTAATCTATTCAAAGCCTTCTCATAAAATGACAGAAGTTCACTAGCCGAACCCATTTAATGGATACTTTAAGCAGATGATAAGTAAACCCCGTGGGCTGAAATATTTGTAGTTACTACAATCGAGAGGAAGGTAGTGTTGGTGAAGGACTAGAGTAACTTTGCACTAACTAGTTGCTATCCCTTTAGTCTATTCCACTTGGCACTTGGCATCACCATTGCCACCATCATCTCCACCATCGCCAGTATCATCGTCCACCTGAGTCTCGGTAAGCCTCACCTTGACTGCCTGCGGACGACCATCTCGTCCCTCTCCCTTCTCAAATTCTACTTCTTGCCCTTCTCTAAGGGACCCAAATTCCACTCCTTCAAGGTCGTTGCGATGGAAGAAGAGGTCTCCTTCCTCCTCTCCCTTGATGAACCCAAAACCACGGTCCATGAGCCGTCTGATTGTGCCCTTTGCCATAAGATACCTCCATTAAAATCCACTAGCTAGGCTTAAGAATTAGTATACCACACAATGCGAAAAATGCTATAGCGGTTCCGGTGCCCTTCTTTCATCACCCTACTGCCCTACACCAGCACTATAACTATATTATTCTCGAGTCTCTTTCTTTATCTTTCTTTACCCTCTCTGACTATAATTCTTGCCTCCTCGGGGATAGGAGGAGGAACTGGCTCAGCAAGAATCTGTTTTACCGCGCCAAAGCGAGGGGGGCAACTTTGAGAGCAAATTCCACACCCTATGCATTTCTCTTGGTCGATGACATGGATCTGATTTTTGCCACCTATGATCGCCCCTACAGGGCATTTCTTAAGGCAAATCATGCAGGCCTGGCACTTATCCGGGTCAATATAGTATGAGATTAGCTTCTTACGGGCATACCTTTCAGCTGCTTCAAGATCTAGTTTTAACTGCTCTGGCTCTTTTCCTTCGCCTATCCCAAGAGGTCCTAACTCCTTTAGCTGCTTGGTGAAGTTGGTAACAATTTCGGCAAAACGAATTCCTTCAGAAGCAGATACCCATTCAATCCGCAATCTTTCTGGGTTCAACCCTATCTGTTCCAGTAATTTTTTACACAGATTTGTCATCTTCTCTGCTTCGTAATTCCCTTCCGTGACATAATGGCATTCACCAAGCCAACAACCGCCGATAAGCACTCCGTCTATTCCTCTTGAGAAAGCCCGGAAAATGAATGCCGGGTCGACTCTGCCGGAGCACATCACCCTTATCACCCTCATATTAGTGGGGTATTGATATCGAGAAACTCCGGCAAGGTCCGCCCCTGCGTAGCAACACCAATTACATAAAAATCCTAAAATCTTTGGTTCAAACTCGTGTCTCACAACCATTTTTTAGCTCGCTCCTAAAGAGTAACCCTACTTTGTTCGTTAGTGGACTTCTACAAGGGCTGGAAACGCCGCGTCAATTCCAGCAAAGATCTGCTCATCAGTATAGTGTTTCGAGGAAATAGCCCCTGTTGGACATTTTGTATTACAGTGACCGCACCCTTTACAGAGGACGGGAATAACCCTAGCCTTTTTGCCTTGTGGCGTATCATGAAGCTCTATAGCACCGTATGTACAAGCTGACTGACACTGACCACACCCTACGCACTTACTCTCATTTACCTCACAAATAGCACCAGAGGCTGTGACTGAATCCTTCGAAAGAACGGTTGCAGCCCGGCCGGCAGCTCCGTAAGCCTGGCTAATCGTTTCCGATATATGCTTGGGATAGTGAGCCATCCCACACAGAAAAACACCATCTGCGGCAAAGTCAACAGGCCGTAATTTTACATGGGCTTCTAAGAAGAAACCATCCGGGTTCAAAGGCACCTTGAATAACCGGGATATTTCATTACTTGTTGCCGAAGGAATAACGGCGGCAGCTAAGGCGAGTAAATCGGCATCTATAGCAATCTTCTTGCCTAAAATAGGATCGGTCACGGTAATCCTTAGAATACGCTGACCACCCTCTTCAACAGCTTCCACCTGGGGTTTATCATCCGGCTCATAGCGGATGAACTTCACCTCTCGGTTCGCCGCTTCTCGGTAATAATCCTCTTTAAACCCATAAGTTCTCATATCCCGATAGATAATGTAGATATCCATCTGGGGGTTTATCTCTTTTAGTTTCAAAACGTTCTTTATAGCCTGACTACAACATACCCGGCTGCAGTAATTTCTGTCTTCCTGTCTGCAACCCACACATTGGATCATCACCAAGCTCTGGGAGTTATTCACCCTTGCTTCTCCTTTGGCAATTTGCTCCTCTAACTCCAGCAAGGTAAATACCCTATCATCTTTCCCATAAAGGTATTCGGTAGGTTTATATTCTTCAGCACCGGTAGCGATGATGGCTATTCCATGGTGTATCTCCTTGACCCTTCCTCCGGACGCCACCCTGGTTACGAAATTTCCCACATAACCGGAAGCCTCTGTGATGGTAGAATCAGTAGATACATGAATTAAGGGGTCTTGGTAAACTCTGCGTATAATATCACTCAAATATGCTTGAACATCCATCCCTTCCAAGGTGTAATGAATTCTTCGAGCCATTCCCCCCAAGTCCGTATCCTTTTCCACCAGGTAAACCTCAAATCCCTGGTTGGCTAAGCTCAGAGCACTGGTCATTCCGGCCACACCTCCTCCGACCACTAACCCCCTTTTGTCGACCGGCAGCTCAAATTCCTGTAAAGGCTCTAACAGGGCAGCTCGGGCTACCGACATCCGAACTATATCCTTTGCCTTTTCGGTGGCGGCTTCCTTTTCTCGAGAGTGAACCCAGGAGCAATGTTCCCTTATATTAGCAAATTCAAAGTAATATGGATTAATTCCCGCCTCGCGAAGCGTGTCCCGAAATAACGGCTCATGTGTCCTGGGGGTACAGGCGGCGATAACCACGCGATTAAGTCCTTTTTCTATGATTGCGTCTGATATTCGCCGGGCAGCATCAGTAGAACACGAAAAGAGGTCTTCTTGAGCGTGGATAACATTGTCTAAGGTATGAGCATATTCAACTACGGAAGGAACATCTACCACTCTTCCGATATTAGATCCACAATGACACACAAAGACCCCCACCTTTGGCTCTTCACCTGAGACATCTCTTTCCGGTGGATATACCCTTTCTCTGGCCAGCTTCCCTCGCCGGTAGGCAAGGAGTTGACCAATAAGGGCACCGGCCCCGCTGGCGGTCATAACCGACTCAGGGATATCTATAGGACCCTGGAAAGCTCCACTGACAAAAATCCCCGGGCGGGAGGCCCCAATGGGATTAGCGGGATTGGTTTTACAGAATCCGTGAGAATTGAGTTCGATGCCGAACTTATTAGCCAATTCCTCCACATCATCAGGAGGGTTCAACCCAACGGATAATACAACAAGGTCGAATTCCTCTTCCTTTACTCCTTCCCCAAAAGTAGAGTATTTTATGGTTACATTCTTGCTTTCTGGCAGCTCTTTCCCTATTGATACATAGCTTCTTATAAATCGAATGCCGGGAAGGTTCTCTGCTCTTTGATAAAACCGCTCGAAATCCTTGCCGAATGACCGGATATCATTATGGAATATAGTAGCCTCAATCTCACTGTCATGGTCTTTTGCCAGAATCACCTGCTTCTGGGTATACGTGCAGCATACGGCTGAACAATAGCTGTTACCGCCCGGGATAACCTGCCTGGAACCGACGCACTGAATCCAGGCTATCTTCTTCGGATGCTGCCCGTCCGAAGGACGCTCTATCTCACCTTCGTAAGGTCCCGTGGAGCATAATATTCGTTCAAAGTCAAGGCTGGTTATCACATTCTTGAACTTTCCGTAGCCATAGTCGCCCCTCAGCTTGGGGTCAAATATCTCATAGCCCGGAGACAGAATTATCGCCCCTACCTCTACTTCTACCTTCTCCTCCTTTTGATGAAGGTCTATGGCGTTATTCTCACAGACTCCTACGCAAATGTTACATTTCCCGTCTTTAAGGAAAAGGCAGCTTTCAGGGTCTATATAGGTGACAAGCGGAACTGCTTGAGAAAAGTATATATGGCTGCATTTACTAAAAGATAAGTTTTGATTATATTTATCGGGTATCTTGACCGGGCAGTACTCGGTACAGGTAGTACAACCCCGGCATTCATCATCTAAAATGTATCTGGGCTTTTTAATCAGGGTTACCTTGAAGTTTCCTGCTTCCCCTTCTACCCTGTCAACTTCAGTATAGGTCAGGATGTCTATATTGGGATGTCTACTACATTCAATAAACTTAGGAGATTCGATGCACATAGAGCAGTCATTAGTAGGAAAGGTCTTATCAAGCTGGGCCATCTTGCCGCCAATAGTCGGCGCTTTATCAACTAAGTAAACCTTGAAACCCGTTTCAGCTAGATCGAGGGAGGCTTGAATACCGCTGATCCCTCCACCGACAACCATAACATCTCCGATATTTCTTTCCGCGGGACTATTAACAAACTGTCCTTCAACTGGTCCTTTTTCCACTTTCCCCCGTCCTTATCAGGTTTCTTCGGTTCCCTAAATCACTTCCTGGATAATTTCCGTGATGTCTTTAATCTCTATGACTTCACTATCCTCCAGGGTTAACCTGCTATCCTCAAAATTGGTGATGCAATATGGGCAGGCAGTAACCAGCACCTCAGCCTCGACCTCAATAGCTTGTTCTAATCTGAGGCCGGAGAATCTTTCACCCTTTGGAGTGTCCATCCAAATCCTGCCTCCTCCCCCTCCGCAACAGAGACTATCTTCCCGCGAATCAGCCATCTCAATCAGTTTTAAACCGGGTACCTTCTTTAAGACCTCTCGGGGTTCGTCATATATGCCATTATGCCTACCCAGGTAACATGGGTCATGATAGGTAACTTTCTTCCCATACTCCTTGGTGAGCTCAAGCCTTCCCTCATTAATAAGCTCGAATAAATATTGGGAGATATGAACCACCTCAAAGTTGGCATTAAATTCGGGATACTCGTTTTTGAAGGTGTGGTAGCAATGGGGGGAAGAAACAAGAATTTTATGCACCCCGTTATCTATAAAAGTTTTAATGTTTTCCTTAGCTAAGCGTTTGAATAATTCCTCATCGCCCGTCTTGCGGATGCTTTCTCCACAGCAATTCTCCTTGGAACCCAGTATCCCAAAATCTACCCCTGCCCTGTTAAGGAGATTGGCTGTGGCAATAGCTACCTTTTTTAATCTTGGGTCATAGCTGGGGTAGCAGCCGGGAAAATACAAGACTTCCATCCCCTCGGTGAACGTTTTTACAGACAGACCTTCTGCCCAATCTGCCCTCTTTTCTCGTTCTTCACCCAAGGGGTTGCCTTCAGCACCGAGGCTCGCACTTACGGTGTGGATTGGAGCAGGAGAAATCCCTGCTTCCGAGGCAATCCTGCGGAAGGATACGCTAACATCTATCGTTCCCACTCCCCTGGGGCACTGCTGAGAGCATTTCCCGCAGGTAGTACAACGCCATATATCTTCACCTTCTATCTCAGGCAAACCGAACGCAGCCTGCCGGACTATGTTGCGCATACTAAAGTTTCTAACCCTGTTCCACGGACAAACAGTATCACATAATCCGCATTGATAGCATAATTTGAAGGCTTCTCCACCAGTCTCTTTTATGGCATCTATTGCCTCTTTGAAGGGTGCTACAATCTCCACTATCTTTTTTAATCCTCCTCTTTCGCCTTAATGTTTTAGCCCTTTGCTAATCGGGTAACGGTATCCGTTACCGCTTTCACTCCATATTTTTTTACTAATGATTCTAATCCTATCTCCATCTCCCCCTGCTTCTCTTCTTCTTTCCCTTCCTCTTCCTCTTCCCTTTCTTCGTAAGTCAGGGCATCAGATAAGCACCACTGAACACATAACGGCTCTGGTAGTGGCGGTTCTTCTTCACACATATCACATTTTAGAGGGAGACCGGAATCAGGGTCTTTAAAAAGCTTCCTGGATGGGCAGGAAGCCCTGCAGAAGCTACACTCGTCATACCTCTTTTCGTTAATCGTATAAGTGTATCTGCCATTACATTCGGCTTCAGTATACTCACCGGCCAATACCGGAACATAAATATCTTTTAGTGGATCAAAAAACAGCCGAATCCGAGACCTCTCCGGATTAGTGCTGCTATATTTTGGTGAAGCGTGAAAGGCGGAGCAGATTACCTCACATGCCCGGCAACCATTGCATTTATCAACATCGATCTTTATTAGCTTGACTTTTTTCATTTTTTAGAATCCCTCTTCGTTCCAGGTCTTACTTTATTACCTTGACTTTTCTCATTTTTTAAAGTCTCTCTTCTTTCCAAGTCTTCGCTAACGTAATCCAAACCTAATTCGTGTAAGGTCTCTTTAGTAGGAATACCTTCGTTATTCCATCCCTTAAATTTGTAATACTCGTCTAAGAGCTTAGCTTCAAACTCAGGGAATCTTTTCTTCCAATGGTCCTCAGGAGGCTTCTCATCTTTTCTCCTTAAGCCTCTTCTTACATTAATGGCTCTAAGTAAAGTTCGGTTCCTTTTAGCTATTTCCCATAGTCCAGCTTCATCGATATCCATCCCGGTCGCTGATGAGATTACACGTGGTAAATTGTGTATATGATACGGAGGCTTCAGGGGAAATGATGACAAACCGGCGCAGATCCCGGTGGCGTCATCAATGTAGTGCATCGTCTCCTGCCAGTCAACAATTTCACAACTTGCTTCAATAGTTGGGTAATATGGATTTGAGCGTTCTCCGCGTGGGTCCCAGTCCAGAAAATATTGCTTAAACTTTTCATCAGGAACCTGGACCCAATCCTTTACAAACTCTTCTCTCTCCTCTCTGGTAGGAAAAGGCGCCTGGGGGAACTGCCCTTCAATTTGGGTGATGTTAGCCTTTTCACCGGTGCAATACATAAGGTAATAAATGGGATTCAGCATTCCTAGCTTGAGAGGCAGCTGCTCATGTTTCTTAATATTATTATGAGCATATTCTTCTGCGCCCTTACCAATGTGTTGGGCTGCCCAATAAGTGCCATTGGCCAAAACATCTCCAATCCCTTCTCGCCGAACAATTCTGTCAAGTAACCAGAAAAATCTCCCCTCGGTATCGGACGGCATTCCTGGCATGTCCTGTTCAGTCAAAATACCAGCTTCGTAAAGCTCAAGGGCAAAGGCCATAACTTGCGGGGTTGAGAATGCGTCCACTCCATACTCCGTAGCACGCTGAGCGATTCTAAGACCAAAATCCAGGTCTGACATGGCCGCCATTGTATAAGTAAGTTTCGAGTAGCATTTCATCATGTATGTTGGAAGTCCTGGGTAGTTAATGGTTCCCCCGCATTTCATCGGACAGTTATAGCAACTTATGAACCGCTCCCGCGCGTTTTCAAGGGCCTCCGTCCACTTCTTTTCGACTTCCTCGGTCCAAAAATCTTTTCTCCGATAGCGGGCATTTCCCCAGGCGAAATTGGTGGTGTGCCACTCCTCATCATGTATTGCCATCTCTTGGGGTGACCCAAGCCCGGCTATAACGGGCGGTACCCCCTTAATTGGATTTTCTGCCCGGTATTGTATATATTTCAGCACTTCGTTGCAAAGCTCAAAAAGTTCAGCCGGTCGGGCGATATTAACGTCCTTTTTCCCACGAACAGCTATCGCCTTTAACCTTTTGTCTCCCATAACGGCACCTATTCCTCCTCGGCTGGCACTGGACTTGCCCTGCTCGATGGAGGCAAAATAGACCCTATTTTCACCGGCCAGGCCAATGGTAGCCACCTGGGCTTTCGGTTCCTTCAACTCCTGTCGAATAAGTTCTGCAGTTTCAAGAGAGCCTTTCCCCTGCAAATGAGAGGCATCACGTATTTCTACTTTGTCATTGTTTATCCACAAATAAACCAGACTGGGGGACCTGCCACTAATGATTACTTTGTCGTAACCGGCATGCTTCAATTCTGGTGCCCAAAATCCCCCCATCATTGAATATGCCATTAACAAAGTCTGAGGAGAAAAGGTAGAAACAATGGTACGATTAGCACCAGGAGCAGGTGTGCCAGCTAAAAGACCAGCGCTAAATATTAGTAGATTATCAGGAGAAAAGGGTTCAACTTCAGGGGGAACCCTATCCCATAATATCTTGGCGTTAGTACCTAGACCCCCCAGGTGAAGTTCAGTTAATCTTGGGTCAGTTCCTTCCTTCTCAATGTTTCCTCGGGATAGATCAATTTCTAAATTAACCCCTGTCTCTGCGTACCTCATTTTTTACTCCCTCAGGTTACTTAGCCTCTAAATAACCCTTCCGATTAAGAATGATGCGACACTCTATCTACTCCTGTCAGCGCTCCGTTTTGCTCCCGTTCCCAGAGGGAACCCGGAAGGTGGATTCCCGCCTCTCTGGTCAGGTCATAGGGTGAAATCCAGGTAGCCTTGCTTAAGGGCCCGTACCCCATCCAAATCAACTCAAGGCGCAGGCGATCCCTCGCCTCTCTTCTTCGCTCAGGAATGGAGTAGATAACTATGCTCCAATTTCCACCCCCCTATAACGTACGTAATCACCATAAAGAGTTAGTATTGCTGCTCTAGGACGAACCATCAGCATGTCTCATATTAAGTATTGCGTTATTTTTACGCTATACCAATATTATCATTTACCTACTGCCTCGTCAAACCTCCCAAAAGCCCTGTTAATAGTAGCATCCTCAGTCTGCTCCCATCTACCCGCTGTGTTCTCGAGATTGTTTAGTAATTCTTTAAAAAACTATTTGAACCGAAGCTAGCCAGCCAGCCTTAAAGCTGTTATATTTATAGAAAGCTGGAGGCCCCATAAAGTTGAACAATGGGTAGGTTATGCTAGAGTCATCACTTTGACCAACCTCATATAAATTCCGGAGGTAAAATGTCAAAAGATAGAAGCGTGGAGTGGGTTGAATATACAAAGGTGAATGCAGAAGTTACTAAGGCTAAGGAAAGAGTAGTAACAGAACTCAGTTTATCAATTATCATAAACGGAAGGCATTTTGCCACAGCGATGATAACGCCTATGATGGAGAAGGAGTTTATCATTGGGCATCTATTAGGGCAGGGAATTATAGAAAATATTGCCGACATAGAATCAATAACAGTAAAAGAGAATATAGCTGAAGTAACTTTGCCCAGGAAAAAAGAGGATAAGGCAAAATGGTCTCCGGAAATACATTCTGATTTTAAGGTTAGTAAAGAAGATATATTCGATGGGGTCAACGCGATCCTAAAATCTAAAATATATGCCGAAACCGAAGCCATACATTCAGCCGGACTGTTTAAACGAGGGGCAGAACCAATTTGTATAGCAGAAGACGTTGGAAGGCACAATGCACTAGACAAAGTTATAGGCTATGCATTGATTAATAAGATTGATTTTAGAAATACATTTGCGGCCTCAACCGGAAGGATAGTTTCTGACACGGTGTCAAAGATTTGCCAAGCGAATATTCCAATTGTGGCGACAAAGACTGCGGTAACAAAATCGGGAGTCGAAATTGGTGAAAGGTGCGGATTGACAATTATAGGATTTGTAAGGGATATAGGGACGAAGGTTCCTACAGATACGGATGTAAGAATTGCAACTAAGAGGGGAATGAAAATTTACACTAATCCCCAAAGAATACTTTATTGATACAACCGAGAACTCTATCCCATAATATCTTGGCGTTAGTACCTAGACCCCCCAGGTGAAGTTCAGTTAATCTTGGGTCAGTTCCTTCCTTCTCAATGTTTCCTCGGGATAGATCAATTTCTAAATTAACCCCTGTCTCTGCGTACCTCATTTTTTACTCCCTCAGGTTACTTAGCCTCTAAATAACCCTTCCGATTAAGAATGATGCGACACTCTATCTACTCCTGTCAGCGCTCCGTTTTGCTCCCGTTCCCAGAGGGAACCCGGAAGGTGGATTCCCGCCTCTATAAGGTCTTTCGTCAGTGCATTTGGGCCCTTCTGTTTAAGCCCTCCTTGCGCCGAGGTAGTTCTTGGACACTGAGTCGAAGTATTCATTGGCTTTCTCGGTGAGCAAATCGTGGTATTCATCAAATAGAGCAACTGCCCGGGAACGCAGCCAATTCTCGGGGAGCAGTTCCAACGGCAGGTCTGGATCAAAGAAGGGCAACTTGCGGTATTCATGGATAAGGTTGAAACGTGCTACAAAACACTCGCTGGGTTCAATAGTTTCACTGGCTTGTAATCGTTTCAGGTGCCCTTCCAGCTTCGGGCGATACTCAGTCAGGAAATCAACATACTTCTGGTGAATCTTGCCCAGGTCCCAGCAGCGGGAGACGATCTTCCTTAGGTCAGTACTGCCCTGATGTTGGGCACTGAAGATATGAACATATTCCTCAATATTGAGTCTCTGCAACAGGTTCTTCACCTCTCTGGTCAGGTCATAGGGTGAAATCCAGGTGGCCTCGCCTAGAGCCCCGTAGCCTATCCAGCCCAACTCAAGGCGCAACCTGTCCCTTGCCTGCCGCATGCGTTCCGGTATGGAGTAGGTAACAATATTCCAGTTGCCGTCCCAGGGGGATTTCTTGCGCTGAAAAATGCGTTGTGCTCCCTCGGTCAGCAAGCTATGCCCCTCACTGGTCAGCGAGTAGTAGCTTTTACGGTTGGTACGCTTTGCCTTCAGGAGACCAGAACGGCACATCCTTGAAACCGCTGACCTGATAGCCTGTTCCGACAGGCCAAAATTGCCCAGCAGTTTTATCAGGCTGCCAATTCCAATTTCCACCCCTCTATAACGTACGTAATCACCATAAAGAGTCAGTATTGCTGCTCTAGGACGAAACATCAGCATGTCTCATATTCAGTATTGCGTTATTTTCACGCTATACCATAGCAACACTAATCTACTGCTTTGTCAAGCCCCCAAATGGCCCTGCTAATGATAGCGCCCTCAGTCTACTCCCGTCAACCAACTGTGTTCTCGAGTATGTCAGAATAATTGTCCTATATATCGGGGAGAACGCAACAGCAATGGATGTACTCACTCGAAAAATATTCCGAAAGATTGCGAAGACCTACTTTGCGGCTTCGAACTTCAGTAAATTAAAGCAAATGTTTTGGAGAAAGTCTTAGTTCTACCTTTTGATACGCACGGTCTACTTGAAACTTAAAATCGTAGTTAAGAAACATTGTCCATTTCCCGCGTCCTACTAGTGATAAGTAGTCTCAGTTCGCCTCACCACCTGCAGCAGCAGTACAAGCTTCTCATCATCATACACTTCGTAAACCACGCGGTAGGCCCTTTCGGTCCCCTTCACCTTCCTGATTCCACGGGAACGCGGTTCGTCAGCCAGGTCCCTGATTGCGATGCGCAAACGCTCAAAATCCTGCCGTCGTATTCGCCCTTTTAACCGTTCGAGGTCACGATCAGCGGCGGGAGAGACCTCAAGCCTGTACACTCTTTGCCTCGGCCTCTTTTTCCCGGCGGACTATGGCTATATCAAGCTCGTGCTCAACATCAAACCAGGGTCGCCCGCCCTTTTCGCTCCATTCGGCTCGGGCAGCTTCAATCACAGGTGATAGCTCGGCATCTTCACGGTTTTCCAACCACTGACGCACTGCGTCCGTGATAATTTTGCTTGCCGCCGTATGCCGCCTGGCTGCTTCCACCTTGAGATATGTATAGAGGTCCTCATCGTGAAACACCACCGTCATCTTCCTGCTCATATATCACCTCCCGGACATACATACTTACATACGTATCGGTATTTTAACAATGCCCGGAAGGACTGTCAAGGCTGGAGTTGGACCAGTTCTTGTGGCATTCGCCAGAGTCCTGATATAATGCGGCCAGCGGTATATTAATCGTCAGCGCGCATCCCCGTATGAAACAAGAAACAGGAAAGGAAATGACATGCCGCACCAGCATACGAAGAGGAAAGCACAACAACAGCGGGACGACCTTACCGGTGAGCATAAAGTTGGCGACATCGGACAGGCAGTACTGGCCTGTCTGTTTCTGGCGACGTGGATAGCCGACACGTTCTTTTTCAAGTATACAACCGTCCTTGACCAGTACGTACCACCCGGTGTCAAAATACCCCTGGGAATCGTTCTGCTTTTACTATCGGCCTACCTGGCGCGAACGGGCCTGTCTATCGTGTTCGGCGAAGAGAGGCAGAAACCTGGCGTGATCAGGAAGGGCGTGTTCAGTTTCGTCCGCCATCCAATATACCTGAGCGAGATTCTGCTTTATCTCGGTCTCCTGATGCTGAGCATATCACTGGCAGCTGCCGTGGTGTGGGTTATCGCCATCGGATTCCTGCATTACATCTCGCGCTACGAAGAAAAGCTGCTACTGGCGCACTTTGGCGAGGAGTATGAGCAGTACATGAGAGAAGTGCCAATGTGGATTCCGCGTCTCCGGAGGAAGTGAACAGGGCCTCTGCTTGCAAAGAGGCTATCTTTGATATATACTATATATAGTTCAGGTTTAGGTTATTACAAGTATCCTAGAATCTACTCACACAGATTTATCTTAGGTGTTGGATGACCCGAACTCTAACTAAAATTTTAAAGAGAGGAGGTCATCCAGTGAGTTTTCAGGATAAGTCCCTTCAATGCTCTGATTGCGGTACTACGTTTACCTTCAGCGCTGAGGAACAGGAGTTCTTCCAATCCAAAGGCTATGTCAACGAGCCAAAGCGCTGCCCGGAATGCCGCCAGGCAAGGAAGACAGAGCGCTACGGAAACAGCAGCTACAGTTCCAGGCGCCAGATGTTTACGGCGGTATGTGCCGAGTGTGGCAAAGACTGCGAAGTTCCTTTTGAACCTCGCGAAGGCAGGCCGGTGTACTGTAGCGATTGCTACCGAAAAGTCAGACCGAGTAGATAAATCGATTTGAGATAGTACAAATACAAAGGCCGGAGATATCCGGCCTTTGTGCTTCCACGTAATATATTGTGCCTAATGACCCGCCCCCGAAAGCAGGCCCACCCCACATCGATTACATGAACTGAACAACCATCTTCCCGAACACAGGACCGACAAAGCGGCGCATGAAGGGCCTGAAGAGGGGGGAATACTGCCTGGCCAGCTCCCGGGAATAGTCCTTAAGATAGTCAACAAAAGTCTTTCGCTGGAAACGAAGGAGTGCCTGGGACTTGCTTGTATCATACCAGTCCAGGTAGTACGGCTCCCGGGTGAATTTGCGGGCCGGCGGCACAGGTAACCCCAGGACCCCCAGAATAGCAGCTATCATATCCCTGTACAGCATTCGCTGCTCGCGCCCGCCGCTAATGACCAGCGTACTCCCGTTCACGGCATCAAAATTCTTAACTGCGTTGAGTATCGCCGTGGCCGTGTCATGCGGGTGGCAGTACTCAACCCGGTTGTTCAGCGGAACAGAAAACATCCGCTTAAGGTCGCTTACCTCGAAAGCAAGATACATAGTTGCGGTCAGGCGCAGTATCACATGGTCAATCCCGGCTTCCTTAATCAGGTTTTCGGCCTGAAGCTTGGTCTCGCCGTATGCACCCCTGGGATGAGGCCCGTTCCTGTCCGGACTGATGGGTTCGGTAGCGCCGGGCGTGGGACCGAACACTGCTACCGAGGAGGTATACACCAGGGGAATGCGGCCGCCCTTTTCTTTTATCAGGTCAACAATCACTCTGGTACCCCCCACATTGACCCTCGCGGCAAGCTCAGGCTTCTCATAAGCTACAGGAGGCAGGATGGCAGCCATATGAACCACTGTGTCCACTCCTTCAATCGCTCTCCGGACCAGCTCAGGTTGTGTGACATCCCCCCACATGACTTCCGCTTTTTCCCCCAGCTCCCGGACACTCTTCCGGTTGCGCGGTGTATCTAAATCGAGCACGCGCACCTGGAATCCATCTTGTAAAAAGGCCTGGCAGACATTAATCCCCAGTCTGCCCGCCCCACCAGTAATCAGTACACGCATTTTTTCCTCCTTATTGTGTCAATGTCTATCATGAAGATTGGGGGCGCTTTAGCAGGCCCATCTGTCGAGCCATAAGCCAGTCGCGTATTCGGTCAGGCACAAACCTGGCCATCATTGCCACGAGTCTGGCATCCCGCCCCACAATGTAGCGAGTCTTCGGCCTCTTCGCCGTAAGCGCACGGGCAACAGCCCTGGCAACAACATCAGCCGGAATTGCGGCTTTAACCAGTTCGTCCGCGACCCTACGCCCGGCAGAAATGGCAGTATCGTAAAGGTCATGTACCTGCGACGGAAGATTCTTTACAATCTCCTCAGCAGCGGCGATAGACTTCTCCAGAATAGGTGTCGCAACAACACCGGGCTCGACTATCGAGACTGAGATACCCCGGGGTCGGAGCTCCAGGCGCAGCGAGTCCGTAAGCGCCTCCAGGGCAAACTTCGAGGCACAGTAGGGACCCAGGAAAGGCATAGCCATCCTGCCTTCCATAGACCCCAGGTTGACGATGCGGCCCTTACTCTTTTGCAGAAGCGGTAGAAATGCCTGCGTAACCGCAACTTGTCCGATCACATTCACCTCGAACTGTTCCCGGAGCCGGGCGAGGGGCAGAAACTCGAGCGGGCCGGCAACGGCAATTCCCGCATTATTGACCAGGCCGGCTAACCCGGCCTCACCAACCCCGTTGGCTACAATGTTTACCGCAGACGTAATAGATGCCGTATCGGTAACGTCTATAAGAATGGGGGTGAGCCTGTTACATGCTTTTTGCTTCAAAGCATCACCATCCGCCTCCCTGCGCACCCCGGCGAAGACCGAAAACCCCAACCTGTCCAGGTGGAGCGCGCATGCCTCGCCAATCCCCCTTGATGCGCCGGTCACCACCACTGCCCCTGTTATTACCGTTCGGGTCACAGCCACAAAAAACCTCCTCTTGCGAACATCTGGAATCCAGAAAGCTGAAGCCAGAGCCTGCTTAGTCCGCGGGGGGTTGCAGACCCTTCCCTGCTGCCATTCCAGCCTGTGAGAGTGCCTCCAGTGCCCTGCCAATCAGCGCCAGCTGCGAGGGGGCCGCCGCTTCCAGGAGCTTTCTTGTCCTCTCCCGGGCCGAGTGCCACAGCCCGCTTGTCAGCTCATGCCCCTTATCCGAGAGACGGCACAGGACTACGCGGCGGTCACCGGGCTGGTCTTCCCGCAGCACGATTCCCCGGTCCACCAGCCGGTCTATTATCCCCGTGGCGGTGGCCAGGGTCACTCCCAGCCCGGAAGCCAGTACGCTCATGCGGGCCGGGCCGTTTAAAAAGAGCAGCAGGACAACCTTGACCTGGGGCATCGTCAGGTCCAGCTCGAGTAGCTCCCGGGGCACTATGGGCAGAAGTTCCCGGAACACCCTATCGCTGAGCTGGAGGATACCCTCGACGAGGTCCTTCTTCTGCGTCTCTTTCATAGTCTGAAGCCTCCCCTAAGATTTATGCAAAGCATATAATAAGGGTAATACAATTAGTTTGTGCTATACTAATTATTTATATTATAACAACCAATCAGCATGTTGTCAACACCTGAGGAGTCCCTGCAAGGGTGAAATCACCCGTGGTGTAATAGACGATGGATGGGATATGCTGAAGCAGCAAGAAGCGGGCCCGGCGCGGACGGAAAACGCCCTTTCAGGCCAGTTTTCTTCTTATCTCGGGAAGGGAGGCTTGAGCAGCCAGTTTACCCTCTAAGATACACTCGTGAGCCCGGTGGAAATCACCCCAGCCGATATATGTTACCCGGGGTTCAATTACGACATCAGCCCCGGCCAGGCTGGACTTCAGCCCCCGGTAGCCAATGATGTGTATCATCTGCATGACTATATTTAAGATATTGGGCTCCTTTGCCTTCATCTCTTTTCCCCTCGCCTCTACTTCACGGAGCCTTTCCTGCACACCTGGCGTTGTATTCACCGCGATAATGAAGTCTGCCCCCATTTCCTTGAGGACATTCACCGGCACCGGGGTGGCCAGGGCGCCATCAACCAGGTATCTGCCTTCCCATTTAACCGCCTTAAGAATCACCGGGACCGAGCCGCTGGCCCTTACCCCCCTCCACACCAGGCCCTGCCTGATTACCACCTCGTCACCGGTCTCGATATCGGCGGCGACACAGGCAAAAGGTACCACAAGGTCACTAAATTCGATGTCACCGATAGTTGTCTTCAACATATCTTCGATTTTCCGCCCCCGGACCAACCCGGTTGTGGGTAAGGCAGGGTCAGCCAGAAGCGAGAACCTCTTCGAGCCCCAGTACACTGCCAGCTCTTCCAGTTCACCCGCGTCTTTCCCCATGGCATAAAGGGCCCCCACCACGGAACCCATACTGGTGCCGGCAACCATATCAATGTGAATCCCCTCCCTCTCCAGGACTTTCAACACCCCGATGTGAGCCAATCCCCTGGCAGCACCGCTCCCCAGCGCCAGACCAATCTTCCTCCCTTTACACCGCAATTCAGTCGCCCCCTAATAGGAATTTTTATAGAGCTGTTTAACAGCGGCGGCATCCAGCACCCGGGGGTGATACTTAAGCCAGGGAGCAGTCCTCACCGCGCAGTCTGCCAGTTCCTCAAGACGCTCCAGGTCGATGCCGAGCGGACCGAGCCGCAGCTTCATGCCCACCCTTTCCAGCCATCTTTCAGCAGCCAAAATCCCATCCGCTTCGTCAAAGACCTTCCTGCCCAGCGAAGAGAACCTTTCGCCCCTTACGGGGAATGTATACCGCATCCACTCCGGGAGAAGGGCCGCCAGGCCATCGCCGTGAGCAATGTCATAGTACCCGCTTAAGGGATGCTCAACGCCGTGGAGAGTCATGACACCGGCTCCCCCTCCCAATGTCGCAAACGGGGAGCAGGCGATGGTACTCGCCCAGGAAAGTCGGGTGCGTGCCTCAATATTATCCAGACCGGCCAGTACCCGGGGCAAAGACTCCACCACCATCCTCATTGCCGTTTCCATGATGCCATCGGTTAACGGCGAGGGTTTCCCGGCCGTGAGGTAGCACTCCGCCAGGTGGCAAAAGATATCCACTCCCCCCTGTGCCGTCGGCCTTTCCGGCAGGGTGAGGGTGAGGGCAGGGTCAACAATCGAAACTCTGGCGAAGAAATAGGGGCTTTCCAGTACCCTCTTCTCATGAGTATCCCAGTTGGTAATTACGGCCCCACTGTTAGCCTCGGAGCCGCTGGCGGCCACTGTCGGGACCAGCATCAGCGACGGCACAGGTCCCTTCACGGTGGCTTTAGCCTCAACATAGTCCCAGATTAGCCCGGTGCCACTGCCAGCCAGGACAATTCCCTTGGCGGTATCCATCGTGCTGCCGCCGCCCAGACCTATCACCAGCTCTGCCTTCTCCTGGCGTGCCAGCCTGCCGCCCTCGTCCACCGTCGAGGCACGTGGATTAGACTCGACTCTGTCAAAAACCGAAACGCTAACCCCGTTGGCCTCCAGGTCCTCTCTTACCCTGTCGAGCACCCCTGCCCGGCGCATGCTGGCAGCGCCCGTAACCAGGAGCGCCTTCTGCCCTATCTTCCTGGCCTCCGGGCCAAGGCGGGCAAGACTACCGGAGCCAAAAATAATCTTCGTCGGCAAATAAAACCTGGTTATCCCCATAATACGCCTCCAAACTGCTGAGTAGTGAAGCTACTTGACAAGACGTAAGGCAGCCCTGAATTCCCCGGTGCCGGCGTCAAATTCAACCTTACTGACAGGGTCAACTGGCAAAATCATAGTTATGTTAAGTGCTGGTCAGCCGGTGGCGGGAGTGGGCAACGGTCAGGGCCTTTATTGCCCGCCGGATAGAGGAATAGCCGGTGATGCCTCCCTCCTCCAGGGCCGACCAGTGCCCGCGGCCTTTCTCATCCCTGACGCCGCTGATAACGATAGGCTTCCTGAGCCCCCGCTCAATACGAGCCCTGAGGACATCAAAGATATCAAACGGCTCATGGTATCCCGTCATAAGGCCGATAATCATAATCGCATCAACACCGGGGTCAGCAAATAGCGCCTCGATGGTGACGGCATGGGCCATCTTCTGGTCAACTTCAGGGCTCTGAAAGAGGTCAATGGGGTTACCGACGGATGCCCACGGCGGCAGTATCTTTCTTATTTGCGCGACGGTGCTTTGGGATAGCGGGGCAATCTCCATGCCGTATTCCTCACAAGCATCAGCCGCCAGGGCGGCGGCGGCACCGGAGAAGGTGATAACGGCAACACGGTTACCATGAGGCAGCGGCGACAGGCAAGCCAGCGTCCTGGTAAAATCAACCAGCTCATCCATGTCGCAGGCCCGGACAATCCCCGCCTGCTTGAAGGCAGTATCATAAACAGCGTCATTTCCCGCCAGTGAACCGGTGTGTGAGGTGATGGCCCTGGCCCCGCTCTGCGTCCTGCCCGCCTTGAGGGCTATTACGGGCTTGATTCTGGTAATGCGGCGGGCCAACTCCAGGAAGCGAGGGCCATTACGGATTCCCTCAACCTGGAGAGCAATAAGCTGGACCTGAGGGTCGTTACCGAAATCTTCCAGGAAGTCGGCATGACTCAGGTCACACATGTTACCCAGGTCAACGGCTTTAGCCAGCCCCAGCTCCGGGTGGCGGAAGACCCAGTCCCAGTAGAAATAGCCGGTCTGGCAGATAAAGGCAACGCCCCTACCCCGGCTCAAGTCTCCCACCGTGGGAAAATTGAGGGAGAGAGCCATCAGGTTGGCATCAGTATTGATAATCCCCTGGGTATTGGGGCCTATCACCCGGATACCGTTCCGGCGGGCAATCCGCAGCACTTCGCCTTCCAGCTTTCTGCCTTCCCCACCAACCTCCGAGAAGCCGGCGGAGTGAATTATAGCCGCTTTAACCTTTCTGGCAGCACAAGCATCGATGATGTCAGGTACCGACCCGGGCTGGACAGCTATCATAACCATATCAACATCACCGGGCACGGCATCAATACCGGGATATGCCTTGATACCCATCGTCTCCTGAATATTGGGGTTTACCGGATAGAGCCTGCCGGGATAGTGGGACTGGAGCAGATTACTGATAATAGTGTAACCCACCCTGCCCGGTGTTGATGAGGCTCCTATTACGGCTATGGAGCGGGGGGATAATAGATAGTTCAGGTTATTCGGTCTCTTCATTGGCCACAAACAGAAATTGCCCTCCCGGTCCAGAACACCCGGCGCCGCTGGTAAACTAACCTAATATACTAGACCCGCGCCTGAATTTCAATCTTGGCATGGTGAACGGCATGGCTGGCCCGCCGCTGGCGCCGCAGGGTGTCCGAAATTCCCGAATGTGCCAGTTTGTGACATTTTTGTGATGTTTTGCCTTGCTTTTGTGATGCGGCTGTGATTTGATGTACATATACTCAAGTTATATCAAAATTGCTTAAAGTTGGGAGGCTTTACTTATGCCAGTAGAAATCGATGGGAAGGTATACTACAGAACTCAGGAAGCATCCAGGAAGGTTGGCATCAGTCGAGCCACCCTCTTCCGCTGGCTGAAAGCAGGTGTCTTGAAAAAACTAAGGCGGGATACGAGGGGGTGGAGATTGTTCACCGAGGAAGACTTGAATAAAATCCGAATGAAGGCAAATAAAGTAGAGATTAAAGAGGAGCCACAAGCGATAGACCCTGAAAACCCCCGTCGGG